>Ga0207934_1000066_pt1 | contig 19448 bp, 32 predicted proteins | sample LakMenE22Apr09ns_FD_150724 | JGI IMG/M metagenome (GOLD analysis project Ga0207934, IMG submission 150724) | Freshwater microbial communities from Lake Mendota, WI - 22APR2009 deep hole epilimnion (SPAdes) | ecosystem: Environmental > Aquatic > Freshwater > Lake > Epilimnion/Euphotic zone ... | reverse complement strand
TCTTTTAGAATGTTGTGTGTATAATTCCATAACTTTTTTAGATGCTTCATATTCTGTAAATTCTATTTTTGTTTTATCTATTTCAAAAGTATATATCTTTAAGTTATCTGATATTTGAAACTTAATAACGTGATACATTTTTGTGTTTTGTATTGGTTGTATAACATAAGCTAAATCATTCTTCCAGCATAATCTCATTGCTTCTAATTCATCTTCTTTTGGAGAATACTTTTCTAATTGCTTTTTAGCCATTTGTAACATCCTTTTTAAATATTTTTTTTAATAATGTTGGATGCCAAGTTTGTGTTAAACATAAATTATAAAGCATTTGCCCTAATTCATCAATATCAATGTCATCATTTTCTGTTTCTATTGTTGATGTTTTTCCGTAAGATGTGTATGTTAATTTCATTAGTCAAGTTTTAAAAATTCTGTTTCTCCGTATTCTTTAAACCATTCACTGTTTTCTTTGTATTTGTCTATTACTGCATTTATAAATACTAATTCATCTAATGTGCTTGTTTGCAGTTTAGAAACTATTTCTTCTATGCTTCTTAAAATATTAGTTGTTGTTTCAGGGTCTGTATTGTAAATGATTTTAAATTCGTTTCTTACTGTTTCTTCCAAGTCTTTATTTAAACTATTTATCTTGTGTTTAATTTGTTGCTTGTATTGTGTTGTAAAAATTAAACTTTCATTTGATTCTAACAGTAACTGACTTAATATTACTGATTTTAGATACTCTTGTTGTATTATGTTTATTTCCATTGTTTTGCTTTTGTTAGTTCTAAATATGCTACTTCTTTTTCTATTCTTTGTGTGTTGTAAAATTGTGTTGTTGCAGGGTTTTTATTATTAAGTTCCCATTCTGGGATAATTAGATTTAAATTAAAACTGTATATTCCTTTTGGAGTTGAGTTAAAATACATCGGTGTATCTAAATGCTTTTCACATTCTTGCTTCATTGCATCGTACTTTTTCTTTTCAAGTAGTAAAGTATTGTAATGTGTTTTTCTGCACTTTAATTCTAACCTATGTCCTTTGATGGGACTGTAACAATCCCACCTTGACATTTGATTTTTCGCTTTAACTAAATCAAGATATACATTTTCTTTTAACCAATTAAATAAATCAACTTCTGTCCAGTTATTCATTTACTTTATATTCGTTGTATACACGTCTTAATTCATCAAGTTTACCTTTCCAACAACTTGCACAAGAACTTATCTGTAAACGATAGTTAAATACGTTAAAATAGATGTCTGATACTTCTTGTTGTTCTATTGAATTTAATGTGCTTTGTTCAGCAGATAAATACTTTGTTAATTTATTATAATCTGATTCATTTAAACAGTTTATATTTCTGTTGTATGGAAACAAATTATTTAGTTTAACTTTTCTTTCATCGCAGCCACAATCTATACCGGTTGCTTCGCTAAACATTTCTACTGCTTTTTTAATTCCTGTTACTTCGGTTAGTTTTTCAATTGAATCTCCTAATCCTTTTGATTTTTGTTTTGCCATAATTTAGTAAATTTGATTATAATCGTTATTAATATAGTCTTGGTAATCTTTTTGAAATTTAGTACTTAATATTTCCTTATAGTTTTTAATTGAATGGAATATTGATATTAAACTTATATTAGTTTCTCCTGCAATATCTCGCATAGACATATCAGTGTCTCTATAAAGTTTAAACAGTTTTCTATCGTACCAATGCCAATTTTCTAATTCATCGTCAATCAACATACAAATATCATTATATGCTTTATGTTCTTCTACGTTTGAATCGTCAAATAATTCCCAGCATCCATCTATTGGTACTTTAGTTATTTTCATTTTTTTATTGTAGAACTGAAAGAACAAAGATTTTAATGTAAAGAACATATAGCCTTTTCTTACTTTTCCACTTGCATCAATAAGTTTAGAAGCATCAGCATATTTTATCAATGCTATATAACTTTCCTGTACTATATCTTCAGCGTAATCATATTCACCAAATTTATGAATTATTTCAATCCATTCTTTATGGTGTTTAGCTACATTTTCCAACCACTTGAAGTCGTCCATATAAATGAAAATGAAATTACTAAAATTAAAACTTGTACAGTGTGTTCTGTTTCGTCATCAAATTCATCATCGTTATATAATGCCCCGAGCATTACACCTTTAATTGGATTTATAATTATATCACAATCGTAGAATTGTGCTATTATAAATGCAGTACATAAAATAAAACCTAAAGTGATTAATACCATATTAAAATAATTTTGCGTTTACTTTTGCTACTTTCTTTTCAGAAATTACTTCTTTTAATTGAATTGAAAAATCAATATGTGTTAATTCAGAATCAACTTCTAATAGTTCTTCAATGCAATCAGCTATGGGAGTTAAATTATACCTTGCCTCCATATCTGTTAATTCTTGTAAATATACAAGTTTTTCTTTTAAATCTTTAAAGAAACTTATTAACATTTTATTGTCTGAATGATAAAGTAACATTCTTTCGTTTGAAACTTGTAATTCTTCTAAATGGTTTTTAATTGTTGTTTTCATAATAACTCTAATTGATTTGTTTTTGATTTTTCTATTATTCCTAAAGCAGTTTCAAAAATAGTTTTACCTGCTTCATAATCTACTAAATTTCTTAAAACATCCCTATAACCTCCTAAATTTGCATTTATTTTTAAGTCGTGAAATACTTCAAGTTTTTTATGTTCATCTATCATTGTGCATAAAATACCATCTAATTTTCTTTCTTTCAAATCATTTGGCAAATTAAAATTTGTCCAATATAAATGACGCCCTCTTTTTTTAGCCTGTATTAATGGTTCATAATATGGAATTACATTTTCAACACAATATTTTCCTTCAAAATGATTATCTAAAAAAATAATTTCCTCATAAAGTTTCATATCAGGATATAAAGGTATAAATGTATTTCTACTTTTTTGCGTTATTCTAATTTTACTATGACTTGGACAAGGTGGCGAACTCCATATAAAATCAAATTCTTTATAATGGTCAAGTAAATACTGATGTGCATCAGCAACTATTACTGTATCATTTGGAAATCTTTCTTTGTATGCTTTCGCAATTTCTTCGTCATATTCAATAGCTGTGACTTCAATATTTGCCACTTCGTCCCACTTATATCTATTCCCACCTAAACAAGCGTATAGATTTAATACTTTATAATTTTTCATTTAAAATATATCTTTTAATGGGTCATAAAATGCTCCTTCTACTTGTGGCAATCCAAAATTATTTACTTTAAAACTAAAGTTTTCAAATGGTGCATTTCTTGAGCGTTTACAACTTACGGTTACTAATCCTTTATTTACTGTATTTAATTCTAATTGTATTTGTGTTTCTGTTTTCTTTTCTAAAAATGAACCTAAATGCCCTGTTGGTTTATCTGTTCCAAAGTTAGAATGTATTACTGTTACTATGTGGCAATTTAACTCCTTTGACCATTTCATTAACTTCTGAACTACTGCATTTGATTCTTCTATATTATTTACATCAGAACATAAATCAGCAATACCATCAATAATAACCAATCCAATATCTGTAGCTTCTAATTTATCGTAAAGGTAATATTCTATAAATTCAACTCTTTCTTTAAAACTTAATTGCCTTAATGCTAAAGTATGATATTTATCTGTTTTTATTCCAGTCATATCAATAGGACGTTTAAACACATTTGCAGCGTGAAAATTGCCTTGTTCAGTATCAAAATGTATTAGGTGCTTATTATCTCTATTTGCCTTTAAATCGCCTCCAAATTGCTCTAATTCGTCTGCTAAATATATTGCTGATAATAATGATACAAAAAATGTTTTTTTACTTTTAGGTGGTGCTTGTACAAAGCTAAAATTACCATAAGTTCCGATTGGTGTAGGATATTCTATTTTGCCATCTTTAGTTTCGTAACTTTTAACACCAAATGAAATAGCAGGTTTTGGATGTGTTATCTTTTCTAATGGATTAATGAAACATTCTGCTTCAAAAACTTCCATTAATAATCTCTTTTCGTCTTTGTTTAATTCCATTTGTTTGTTTGTTTGTTAAAAAAAGGGAACTTTTACATTCCCTTTTGAGTATAATTTTAGGTAGACTAATCCCTAAATTATTAATTAATTAGAAAGGTAAATCTGAAGCTATTTCTTCTTTAGTTACTTCTGCTTTTTTATCAGCAACTGATATAGTTCCATTTGTCCAGATTACATTTCCATTTCCTAAATACGTTTTAGGCTTCTTTGCTTCTCTTTCTTCTTTTGTTTGACTATCTGTTAAAGAAACATTTTGTCCCCATTGGTTAGACTCGTCATTTACTCCAACTGTAAAGTTGTAATAAACTGCTCCATCTTTTCCAGATACAAATTTTTCTTTAGGTAATTTGTCAACTCTTAAACTTACATTAATTAATGCACTCATATTATTTAATTTAATTTGCTTACCTTTTTTTACTGTTGTCAGCTATTCAGTTTTATTATTTAACTTTTAATAATTCGTCTTTAACTACTTTAGTCATTTTATACTTGCCTTCAATAGTTGCAATATTACCACCATTTTTTAAATATTCAATAGCTTTATTAAATTCTGGTGTATTTTTATTTAACCATTTTTTATCATCTAATGCTGCACTTATTTCTTTTGGTGTTAAAGTTTCTGCTTTATCGTGTTTATTTGATGCATCAGGGTCTTGTGTATCGTCAATCAATAATAAATTACCTAATGCATATTTTTTACCATAAGAAGAAGCAGAACCAAATTGTTGTGGTACTTGCATTCCTTTTTGATTTAAATCTACACCTACTATTGCAGTAGCTATTATTTCATTAACTCCATTGTTATCTAAAATACAAGCACTTGAATTAATTATTGGTGGATTAACGTTTATAATATCTTCTCTAATTACAAATGATACTTGGTATTTTTCATTGTAAGGTTTTAATGCTTCTAATATATCTTCAGCACTTCTAAAATTGTATTTACCAAAACTATTAAATTTTGATTTTGATGCTTTAAATTCTTTTTGAATTAAAGACAGTTTTTGATTTAATGTTAATTCCATTTTATTTTGTTTTAATGTTATAAATTTCTTGTTTAATTATTGTTTTATATTCTCTTGGGCAATTTTCATCTGCTAATTCAAAACAGTAAGTTTCTAATGTTTGAAGATGGTTTTCTAATTTGCAAATTCTATCTTGCATTGCTTCTAATCTAAACCTGTTGTAATCTAATAAATCTTTCATTTTATAAATTTGTTAAAGTTAATACTAAAGTAAAAAATAATCCCCATAAAATAAATGCTAATCCGATGTCTTTTAAATTTTGTTTCATTTTGTTTGTTTTTAGTTTGTTATTTCTTTGGCAAATATATAACTGTTTTAGATATAAAAGTGTTAATGAAAAGTTAAAGTTTTAAAATAAAAAAAGGGACACTAATTAAAGCATCCCTTTTCTAACAAACAATATATAAACAGAGAACTACAAAGATTCTAATTTAGAATTATAGTATTCAATCATTTCAATCAAATCTATATCAGCAAATTTAACTATTTGTTTTGATTTAATTAATAAACTATCAGGTAAGTTATTATCAAATTGTGTTAAATACTTTGAAAAAGCATATTGCATACCTTGATTTGTAATGTTGCAACCATAACATTGTACACCTACATTATTTTCATCCCAACGTGTTGAATAATGTCTACGTGACATAAAGTGTCCACATTGCAACTTTTGATAATAATCTTTCTTATTACAAGTAACACAAGTAGCTATTTCATCAATAGCATCTTTACGCCTTATATATTTACTAAAGACTGTATCAAGTTTTATTACTAAACTTTTTCTTGTTGGTTTCTTCATATACAAATGTAATTATAGCTTATTAACAATCTTGTTTAAAAGTTTTCAAATCAAAGTTTATTTTTTTTATATACCTTCGTGGAGTCGAAATTAATATATATGAAAGTAAAGTTTAAAATAAAAAACGAAAAAGATAGATTAAGAGAATTTATAAAAGAATTTAAAAGTGTAGAACATTTAAATAATTATAGAAATACTTTAATTAAAACTAATTGCTTTATTTTTAAAGAAACTTATCTACCCTGACCTTTGTATTTCTTTTGATAGTTTTTAGAAGATTTTAATTTAGAAGATTTTGTTTTTGAATGTACATTTGGTCTTGAAATATTAGTTTCTATACGGGTAGAAACCACCGTCTGTTTTGCCATATTAAATAAATTATAATTATAATTAAAATATATCCTATTGGATTAGAAGTTTTCTCTATATTTTTAACTTTTGTATTTTCTTTAACTTTTATAGTTTGTTGTTTATCTTCAATTTTAGACACTTTTATATCTTCTTTATGTAAACTATTGTCTTTTGTATTAATGTGTCTTAAAACAACGTTTTTGTATGTTATACCGTTTACTACAATATCTTTACAAGTATCTAATGGAGTTATTATAAACTCATCAGTTATAATATCATTTTTAGTTTCTATTTTTATATCTTCTTTTGTAACAATTTTAGTAACTATTTGTGACAAACTATCTTTTTTAACTTCTTCTATTACTACTTTTCTTGTTGAACAAGATGATAACATTGTAATTACAGTTGATGCTACTACAACATAAACCCAAAACATTACCCAGTTCCTATTTTGATTTATCATTTGTATTCGTTTTTAGCATCAAAACTTGGACAAGCCTTTTTTACACCTTTAAAATCTTTATGCCCTTGAACAATAGCGTTTGGAAATTGTTTTTTAGCAGCGTTTACTAAATATAATAAACTTTCTTTTTGCTTTAAAGTCCTTGTGTCTTTTGGATTACCTGCTACATCTATTCCACCTATATAACTAAAATGGATTGATTCTGAATTATATCCCTTTACACCATTTGTAGGTTGTTCATATTTTGCCAATTCGTGTATAATACCATTTGCATCTATTAATCTATGATACCCCACAGATGTCCACTTTAAAGTATTTTTCCAATAATTTAAAATAGATTCTTTTTTAACATTTGGTTGTGTAGCAGTACAATGAATAACTATGAAATTAATATTTCTCATTTTGATAAAAGTTTTACAATTGTTCCTACTAATCCAGCGGTTAATAATCCTGCGACAAATTTTAATTGACCGATATAAACAGACTTTTTAGCCATATCTAATTCTATAAACTCTAATTTTTCTTTTAGTGCTTCTATATCGTGTTTAATGGCATCAATATCAGAAATAACTCCCTTATTACCGTTTACTTTTGAACCAATAAGTGCAGAAGAAATATATTGTAAATCTTCTTTTATAAGGCGAAGGTGTTGTTCCATTCGGTCTAATCTTTCTTTTTCTTGAAACTCCATTTTAACTTTTTAATTTTGTAACTATATCCGTAAATCCTTGAATGCTTACATAAGCAGTTGCTATTACTACCCAATCTTGTGAAGTTAAATCACCAGCGAATAATCCACAACAAGCTATAACAAACACCATTAGTTTGCGTGAAATTATCTTGTTTAATATTTTATCTATATTATTCATAATTTACATATTGTATGTATGATGGTAATTCATCTTCTGAAATTTCAAATAAATCTGAATAATCAACTAATATTGGATGGTCTTCCAACTCTCCTACATAATTGTCTAAATTTACTATTGTGTAGCTATTTGTGCCTACTGAATTAATTTGTCTTATGTGTTTCATTATGTGAAATATTGTAAAGTTAATGATATTACTCTTGATGATACTGCCGCTGAATGTGTTATTACAAACTCATATCCAGTATTTGCAGCATTTCTCCTTAAAAAACAAACTCTATTAACGATAGAAACCGTAGTTGTTAATGTACTAAACATACCTACACCGTAATATAAAATATCTAATGCCGAACCTAATCCAGTAGGACTTAATGGAGTTGGCATATCTGCAGGCAATGGAATAACAACTTGTGAAATACTTCCAGGTGTAGTATAAATTAAATTTACTCTACCAGTTACTAAACTACCTACTTGATTCCATTTATATGTACTTGCTGCAATAATTGTTGGTGCAGTTCCAGTAAATGTAGGAGACAAGCTATAAGTTTGTTCTGCCACATCAAGTCCACTTGCTTTACTGTCTAACTGTGTTTGAACAGAACTTGTAATGCCTTTAACATATTGCATCTCTTGTCCACTAGGATAATTTGTAGTAGAACCTACTATTAAACCACCTTGTGAATCACCTAAAACAATACAACGAACACTTATTGAATTTGCAGGAACAGGAGCAGGTATTGAAATACTATCTATAAATGTTTTTCCACCACCAATAGATTGACTTGTATTTGTTATTAAACCATAATCTGTAGTAGGATCAGCATTTGGTAATTTTAATTGATGATTTATACCAGTTGAAGAAAAACTCGGTGAACCTATAAAATTAGTAAATACACTAAAAGTTTGTGTTGCACCTGTAAGTCCATTTAATGAAGATATACCTGTACCTGATATAACTAAATCACCACTTCCTAAAATACTATTTCCGTTTATTGTTTTTATATTTGTTGCTGAAACTAATGTAGGTTGTAATCCTGCTTCAGAAGGTGTTTTATTTTCCCAAATATCTGTCGCAGATGTATAAGCTAAAACTTCGTTATTTGTAACTGCATCTATTTTTACATTGTGTAGTTCATCTAATTCATAACCATTATTGACCTTTACAAAAATAGTTCCTTGTGTTATGTGTGCCGAAATTACATATCCAATTATAACTAAATGATTTGGAGCAATTGGTTTTACTTTTGTTATTCTACCTGAAACAGTTGGTGATAAATACAAAATGTCTCCATCTAACCAAGTCTCACTTTGCAAAGAGCCTGTTGTATTAATACCCCTAACTAATCCACTTGTAGTTATAAATCCCTCTTCATTATTTGCTATTGTTTCAGTAACTAATCCTATTGTTTCAGAACTTAATACATCATTTGTAGCTTGTGCTAAATCAACTTTCATTCTTTGACCCTGTGCACCTGTTATTCTTACTGCTTGATAATTAGCTTCTAATAAATCTATGTTTGTAGCAGTTTTATTAACTACCCTAACAACTTGCTCTTGACCTATTTGTAAAGTAACATTTCCACCTTTTAATATTAAATCTAATGTTCCATCTGTATCATTATAGTACATTGAACCAGCGGTAGTAGGTATATCAGTAGGTGTATTGTCAAACTCTAAATTTCCTAATTGAATACCAAACTCTCCTAAATTAACATCAGATACCGCTCCTGTATATGGAACTCCACCCGCAACACTCGCCACATATTCTTTTGTCGCTACTGCTTTACCTGTTGTGTCTGCAATTATTAAAGCATTTGTAACACTTGGCAATGTCATTAACCCTGTGTTGTCTATCTTTGCTCTTAAAGTTGATGTTTGCATATCAGTACCAGATGCCAATAATTGACCAGTGTACATTTCTATATCACTTTCTCCTGTGCCCTTACCTGTTCCTGCGTTTAGTTTTAGCGTTCCTCCTTGTAAATTTGCTGTTCCTAATGAATTTAGATTAACAGTATATATATTAATAGCATAACCCGTGGCGTACAATATAGAACTATTTGTAATTAAAATAGCATTGTAAGCTCTTGTAACTTGTCCAGTTGATTGAAATACACCAGTATTATTTGTTTGTTTCCATATATCCCCATTATATACAACTGTAAATACATCTGTCCCATTAGTTGTAATAGCTTGATAAGTTCTTACAGTTTGAACTAAATCTGTTAATACAGTTGTTCCGCTACTAATTTTATAAATTGAACCGCCATTTACAGCAGCAAAAACATCTCCATTTGGGGAAGAACATATTGAATAATTCCTTGAAGGGAAACCCATTGCGACAAAACCTGTTGTGCCACTAACTTGCTTATATATATCACCTGTTGCTCCTCCCCAAACAGCCGTGTTGCCACCAACACTTGCATAGATATCACCATTTGGAGTTGCACACATACTTCTCCAAAATAGATTCCCTACTCCTAATGCAACAAAACTACCAGCACCTCCTGCTTGTTTATATATATCACCTGCACCTCCACCAGTAATTGAACATATATATATGTCTCCATTCGGAGCTACACAACCTCCAGTAACACTTCCTTTAGATGTTGAATTAGTCACTAATGTGAATACACCAACTCCTCCAGTTTGTTTATATAATCCACCAGCAAGACTTGATATATAAATATTTCCAAGATAATCACTAAATAAATTTGCAGCTGAATTTGAACTTAATAAGGAATCAACAAGTAATGGAGAAATAATAAAATTAACTGCCCTACCAGCTTCAATTGCTAAACTCTTTCCTGCATTTATACTTTCTGAATCTTCAATCCCTATTGACCTATTAGCTTGATAACCTAATGTTATATCTTTTAAAGGTGAATTGACTGTTCCTATACCTAAGTAAGTTCCTGTATCCAATAACCTACTATTTCCAATAGTAGTAGCAGTTAACGCCTTTGGGATATAAGATGCTGTTAGTGATGGGTTATTCATCTTTCCAGCTATTGCTGTTGTAGTAAATGCTGTTGTAGCAATTTGTGTGTTATTAGTTCCAGCAGGTGCAGTTGGTGCTAATGGGATTCCTGTAAATGTAGGACTAGCTATATTTGCCTTACCACTAATATCAATTGTAGTTCCTAACTCATCCCAAGTTGTTCCTGTCCATACATAATTACCACCTGTATCTAAAAGATTCCAAACATCACCTATAACTTGTCCTGAACTTGGCAAAGCTGCATAATTAGCAACACTACCCTTTACCTTATAAACACCTGTTATTTTAGTATCAACTTCTGATTTGGTATAAGTATCTACAAGTTTATTCTTTTCAGCAGTTGTATAGTCGTTTAAAGTTGCACCTGCTAAAGTACCATTACCTAATGGAACAATTGCAGGATTTCCAGTATCTGAATTTATGGTAAAATTACTTGCAGTTTGTGTTGTGCTTAAATTTGTAACACCACTACCGCCTCCCGCAACTTTGTTTATATTTACAGTAGTTAAATTAGGATTTACAGTTATTGCAACTGTTTCAGTACTTTCATAAACATTAATATCTATTATATCGTTTGCCATTATCTTGTTACATCATTAGTTATTGAAAAGTTTCCGCTTATATAAGTTTTAACTGTACCATCTGCTTTTATTAATTCAATGTCATAAATATAATTTGCAGCATCTATATTAATTATTTGTTTATTAATTCTAAATAAACCAGAAGCAGGAGTTGTAATTGTTATTCCCGCACTTGCAACTGAAGTTAATGAAAGAAATATTACTCCTCCATATTCTTTTCTTAATTGCATTCTTAACGTACAACCTGTTAAATTTAAAGCAACTGAATTAACAAGCATTTGAAAGTTTACTAATTCAAATGTATCTCCTTTTATATGTGTAAAATCTAAAGCCATTATTTGTCTTTATTTAGTTTGTTTAAAAATACCTCTAACTTTTTTACGTTAGTTTCTTTTGGCTTGTATGTTTCTTTTATATTCATTTTTTTAGCTATAAAACCTTTTTATTTATGTTTTTGACTATAAAACCCAGCCTGTAAAATTTGCGTCTTTATCTGGATAAACATCAGCGTTTGAATTTAGATAATATTCAGGGAATAAATTTTGATTAAAACTCATATAATCTATAAAACGATTTGTATAACTTTGTGCAACATCTCTTTCTTTTTCAATTAAGAAATCTATTTCAGATTTTTCAACTGTAGAACTATTTTCAGAATTATGTTTGAATACTCCTTTATTCGATACCTTATAAGCTGCGTAAGGCAAAAACTCTACCATTGCCCAATGTATTACCATTGGCTTAATATATTTGCTTAAAAGCGTTGTATATGGAGCAGCTAAATTACCTGCTACAATACCATCATTAATTTTGTCGTATAGTTTAGTTCCTAAATAGTTTTGAATATGTAATTGTTGTGCTTGATAAATATATTGAGTATATATATCAGGGTCTAAATTACCATTTAAATTAGTAAATTTAACTATATCATTTGTGCTTATAAAAAGTCCTTGTGCCATATCTTAATTAGTTTGTATATCCCATTTTATTCCAATACTCTTGTGTATATCCTTTTGTAGGCATATCACTTGGCTTCATAGACACTTCTTTTTCATTACGTATTCTATAACCATATTTTTCAGCTATTGCATTGCTTAATGGTTTTGCTTTAGGACTTGTTGGGTCTATTTTTACACCATCTAAATTAGCGTATGTTCTACGTAACCATTTATGTTCACATCTTGCTCCACCTTTGTATAACCAAATAGAATATGTATCAGCACCTTTAACGCCAAAACCAGCATTTACAACTTGACCACCCATAGAAATAATATCTTCTTTTCTATAAACTTTGTCAGCATTTACCATTTTATTGCAAAATTCTCTTTGACCTGATAAATTACCACTATATACATATCTTGTAATAAAGTTTACACCATCAATAACTTTATCTTGTTCTGATTTATTAGTTGGTCTTGCAACTCCTGTAGTTACAAATTGCCACATTTTAGATAATGTACTTTCTTTTTTAGAATTTATGTTTTGTATTTCTAAATCTAATTCATATTCAGTATCATAATCAACTTCTGTTTCATCAATTATTAACCATTCTTCGCCTAATGTTTCTCCTTTTTCAATTAATAAATCTGCAATAGAATCATTTGATAAATTATGTGAACACATTTTAACACCTGTTTCTTCTTCCATTGTTTCTGCATCCATTCCTGATGTATCTACAAATTCTAAAGGTTGGATTGTTTTAAAATATAACTTTAATGATATATTGTTAATAGCTAAAATAACGTCTAATGCTTCAATTATTTCTAATTGATATGGTTTTATAACTATATTGTCAAATAATAGCGTAGCAGTCTTTATTTCGTCTGCATTGTTACCTAATCCACCATCACCTGTTCTAATTCCTAATAACATTGGACTTGTAACTCTATGTCCTACAATTAGCTTTTCAAAACATTCTTTACTTAAATATTCATAATGTGCAGGAGCATCATTTAATGGTAAATCTTCTACAGTTGTTTTTGATTCAGCATTAGCATTAAAAGCTACAATTACTTTTTCACCTCTTGCACCTGTTAGTTTTCCAAGTACTTCACGTTTCAATTTATCCCTCATTTCTTCTGTAGGAATACCATTATTGAAATTTATTACTTTTGTACCACTAAAACCATTTTGACAATCATTTATTTGATAGTCTGCTATGTTTTCTTCTAATAAAGCATAAGGTAAAGAACCAGAATAGTCAATAGGACTGTAATAATCAAATCCACTTACATAAGGTTTAATAACGTATATTTCAACTTCATTTCCATTACCGAATCCAAAAGCAGGAATACGTTTTGGTTTTTCAGATGGTTTCTTTTTTGTCCAATCGTTATGATAATACCAAGCTTCAATTTGTCCTTTATCATTACATTTTTCTGCTCTTAATGTTTGCATTGGAAAGTGTAAAACTTGTTTTACTTGTTTCTTTTCCATTACAACTTGCATTGCAGCCATTCCTAAAAGTTTTCTTTCTAAAGCAATTTTCTTTAAATCAGCATCTTTTATAATAGACTTCATTTGTGCATATTCATTAGGCTTTTTATTAGAATCTAAAGCATCTAATCCTTTGCCATAAATCATATTAGCAACACCTGTTATAATAGCACCATTTGTAGCAGAATACAAATATCTATCAATTAAATATTGAAAGTAATTATTATCACTTCCATATTCAATAAAATCATTCTTTTTATTTTCTTGTATTACAGGACTTGTATAAGCACTTAAATTTACTATTGATATATTACTCATATATTTTAAATTCGTTGTTTGTAACGTTTGCTACGTATTCATTTTGATTGACTGTGTATGTATCTGTATTTTGATTAGTACAAAAAACTTTATCTTTGTAAACTATATCATTATTGTTTTTAATAGTCAAATTATAAAACGTATTTTCTTTTAAATCAAAAATAGTTGTCGTTGTTAAATAATAATCAGATAAGAAAAAATCAGCAGCTATATTTGTTTCACTTCCTGTTGTTTCGTTTCTTAAAACAATAGTAGTAGCTTTTAATTCACGTGGAATAAAACTAAATGTTTGCGGAGTATTTTGTTCTTTTAAAATTATCATAATCTATTTTATTTAATAATAAATTTAACGTAGAATTGTTTTAAAACAAAAAAGGCATACTAATTAAAGTACACCTTTTTAAAAAACAAACAAAAAAAATATTATGCTACAGTACCTTCAACAATAGAAGCAAGTATTCCTGTAGTTAATGGTCCAGTCACAAAGTTTGCAGGTATTTTTTCCATACCTTGAAATTCCATTTTGTAAGATGAAGCGTCACCCATTGCAGCACCTGTAGAAACAGTAGCAGTTACTAAATCCATTCCTTTAGTTAATCCTGCCATAAAGAAATTTCCGTTGTTATCTTCAACAATCACTTGTGGACGTCCATAAGCTAAAAGTTTAAGTTGTTTATGGTCAGCAATAGTTAATTTTTTAATATCCAAAGATAATTTTTGGTCTACAAAAGTAGTTCCATTGTCTCTTGAACTTGTTAAAGTTTGCTCAAAAGTAGAAGTTCCTTTTAATTCATATTTGTAACCAACTGGAGTACCACCTAAAGCAGTAATTACATCCTCTTGTCCTGCAGTTGCAGAATATGTTACTGTTGTAGCATCACCCCAATTAATGAAGTAAACTGCTCTTAATCCGCCAAGACTGTCTTTACATTGAACAGCCCTTCCTAATGATATATCGCAAGGCATAGTTTTATATTTTAAAGTTAAAAAAAAGGGAAGGCATTTTACCTCCCCTATATTTAGTATTATAATTTAGATTATGCAGTTGGTGTGTAAAGTACAATTTCAGAACCTACACCATATTGAACCGCAGCAGTAAATCTCATTATTACTCTTACATTTTGACTTCCGTCAATTTCAGCTAAATCAATCACCTGAACTTCATTTGTCAAGTCATTCAATAAACCTGTTCCAAAGTATAAGTTAGATTTTTGAGCAGCAATAGCGTAATCATTTGTCATACCGTTACAAACAAAGATTTTAACACCATCAAAAGAAAGTGAACCATTGTTGAACCATTGTGTTCCTTGTGCGTTTGTACCATTAGCACCTAATCCAGAAGCTCCAAATCCACCTAAAGCACGTACATAATCACGAGCAATAGATTGAGAAACGTATAGATACAAATCTTCTTTTCCGTACAATGCAGCAGGAATAGCATCAACAATTTTTCCTAATTCAGCGACTACATTAGTAGCAGTTACACCACCAGAAACACCAGCTACGTCAATAACAGTAGCATCAGCAGCAGTAAGAGTTAAAAATCCGTCAAATTCTCCAGCGTTAGCAGTAACACCTTTCCAAATGTTTTGTTCTGTTTTTTCAGCAACTTTAGCTACAACGTGAGACAATAAGAAATCAGCAAATGATGGAGGCAAAGTGTCAAATGCAGAATATCCCATTTGAATAGCTTCCCAATCAGAACGGAAGTCTTTTTTACAAAGTTGTAAATTTACTTGAAATTCTTCTGGAGTAATAATTCTTTCTGTAAGAGTTACAGTAGATGTAGCATCAAAATCACAAGTTGCATTTTTTACGATAGCATCTGTAGCGATTCTTTTAATTACTTCTTTAAAAGCAATGTTTGGTTTAACTTCAATACCACCATTGGCGATAGTTGAACCTGATAATAATGCAGCAGAGATATATTTTCCTGCAAATTCTCCTGCATAAGTAGTCGTTATTGACGTAGTTGTTGCCATAATTTAATTTTTTTTAGTTAAAAAGTTTTGCCATAACTATATCTTGTGTAGTCATTTGGCGATTAGTTGATATTTTATTTATTCTTAATTCAGATTTAACTTCTGGTGAATGTGTTAATGGTTCAACAACAACATCAGAACTTAATTCTTCTTTTACTTCTTTTGCTAATTTTAGTTCAGCAATTTCAGTGCGTAGTTTTTCAATTTCAGAAAAGAACATTTCTTTAGAAACTGATTCAACAATTCTTTTAGGAGTTGCTACTGTTTCAGCTTGTGCTTCTACTTCAACTTCTACTTCAGCTTCAGGAGCTTCTTCTTCTACAATGGCTTCTTTAATTTCAGCAATAACACCTTCAACTGCTACAACTAAAATCATTCCATCTTCAAGTTCGTATTCTCCAACAGGTACAGGAATTCTATCCTCACCATTTACAATAAAAACATTGTTATCCATTTCAAAAGCATCTGCTTCTATAACAGTAACTCCGTCTTTAAGTTTCATTTGAGCAAGTTTTACTTCCATACCCAAAAGAGTTTTGATTTCATTAATTACATTCATATTTACTTATTTAATTATTATAAAATAGCCACTGCTTCTTTTAGTTTATCAGCACCTCTTAATAATGATGAAGATATTGCTATAGATTCTTTTCTTAAATTTTGTGCTTCTTTAACAACATTATCTACTCCTAATTCAACTGCTGCTTTTTCTACTTTATCTATTGCAGCAAATACCATTTTTAATTCTGTATTATCTTTAAGAACTTTTGTTATTAATTGATTTATTGCACTTTTTACTGTACCACTTGAAGTTACCCAAGTTTTTAAATCAGCTTGTATATCTTGAATCAAACCAAGTTCAACTTTTTGAGAAGCTAATTGTGTTTTTCCAAACAATGCGATGTTTACTAATTTTTCAGTTGTCATATTATTTTTTTTATATTAATTATTATTATTTATTTTTGTTATAAATTACGAACTTACACTTGTTATAACTCTTGCAGTATTTGTGTTTGTAACTGTACTTGTTTGTTGATTAAAAGTAGAACCTATTCCTTGTTCTTGTAATTCTCCGTTGCAACACTTTTGAGAGTATTTACCATCTTTACATAAGCAACCTCTGTTTCCACCTTTTGGCGAACTTGTTTTATTTCCCATAATTTTATTTATTAATTTCAGCATTAGTTATTATTGATTTTATTTTATCTATTAATTCTTGTTCTTTAGCAAATTGTAAACTCATTTCTAATTTGTCGCTGAAATATCCTTCTACACTTATTCCTAAATAAGTTCCGTTTTTAATTTCTTCCCAAACTTTATCATTGTCAATACTCATAATAACTGCCCAAGCACCTTCTACTGCATTTAAATCATACAATGCAGTTTTATCGATTTTAGGATTGTCAACTGTCCAAGATTCTACAACTGAAACACCTTCAACTTCTGTTTTGTGTTCTAAAGTAGCATTGTTATTATTTAGTTTTTTTAAATATAATCTTGCTGCTTTGTTTACAGTTTCTTTTGAAAATTTAATATTATATTCATAATCACCATTTTTTCTGTAAATCAATTTATCTGGAACTAAAGCTAATCCTATAATAATTCTTTTCTCATCATCAACTGATTTAAATTCAATTCTATGGTTATTTAATGCAACCCAGTTTTCTTCTATTGCAGGAAACTTTACTAAACTTAAAGCATCTATACCATCTTTATCTTGACTTTCGTCAATAAACAATTCTATTGTTTCTAATTTTTTACCCATTGTAAATTGGTTTTATTGATTTTTTTATTATTCAACATTTGACTTAACATAGAATAACTTATTTTATTAAATTCAGATGCTTTTCGCAATGATTCAAATATCATTTCAGTTTCTATATCTATTATTTTTTTATTGTTTTTACCTAAACAAGAATTACGCATATTTAATTTATAATCTTCATTTTGAGTAAAAGAATAATCTTTAGTATTTTTATTGTAATCAGTTAATCTAATTTTTCTTTTTAATTTTTCATCTTCATTCATATTAGCACAACCTTCTCCCCCATCAGTCATATTAACTAAATTACCAAATTTTAAATCTTTCCTTCCGTAATAAGAAATCAAATTTCTTTCTACTTCTTTAGCAAATTCATAATCAACATTATTAGTTAAAATTTGAACTTCATATCCATATTTATTAACTATATTACTCCAATGTTTATTTCTTCCAAATTTAGAATATGCTCTTTTTTTAGAAACACCTATTCCTATATAAAAAACTTCACCGCAAGGTTTTATATGTCTATATACTAAAGCCATAAATTTATTTTAATTAAAAATAAAATTAAATAACTTTTGTTTATCCTATTGAAGCACTTGAAACTATGTTTCTGTCTAAACTTTGTTGAGTTGTAACATCATTAGCTACTACATAAGCCTTGATAGGTTGTTGTCCTTGTTGTGCTATTGTTTGAGCAACTTGGTTTACAGGACTTGCACCTACTACGTTAAATGCAGGAGCGGCGGGAGCAGCACCCCCACCTCCAGATGGAACACCTCCAGCACTTGGAGCCCCACCACCACCTACTGAAGATAATGCTTTTGCAGTTGCAGCTATATTAGCAGCTATTCCAATTCCTGTAGCTATATTATTTGCAGAAATTATAGCAGTTGCAGTTGCAACAGAAGCTCCTAAAGTTGGTATTGATAATGCAGCACCTTGAGCAGCTACTGCTACATTAGATGCAGTATTTGCTATAATAGACCTTGCTATACCCATTGCTGATTCAGCTATAATAGCTGCTTTTTGTAATGCTTTATTTTTACCTGCTAATCCAGATAATAATCCAATACCTGCTGATATAGCATTTAATTGAGCATCTTGTAATGCTTTCTTTTGTTCTGCAAGTTGTTTTTCAATTTCTAAATCTTTATCAGCCTGTTCTTTTTTCTTTGCTAATTTTTCCTCATAAATAGCATATTCAGCATCTGCTTGACTTATTAAAAAGTTGTTTGTTAATTCAGCAGTATCTAAATTATTTGCTTCTAATACTGCCTTCTTTTCATTGTATTCCCTTAATTCTTTTTGTGCAGGGGTTTCTTTTGATTTTGCTATTTCATCTAATATAGCCATTGCATTAGTCGCTGACTGCATTTCATCAGCTAACCTTTTTTGTTCTTCTGCACTAATTTCTTTATTAGTTTCCTTAACAGTTTTTACTTCTTCTTTTTTATTTTCTTTTTTAGATTTTAATCTATCGTCATCTATTTTCTTAAGTTTTCTGTTTAACTCTAATGCGTATGCTCTTTGATTTCCAGCATCTTCTTCTACTAATTTTAAATATTCATTTTTAGCAGCGACTTTTTGTTTTGTATATTCGTCTAATTGGCTTCCGTGTTCTTTTAAATATTGCTCATTATTTTTTAATGATTTTGAAGCTGCTGCTGATAATCTTTCAACTTGTTTTTCTGCTTCAGATGTAGCTCCTATAAAATCTTTAACTGAATTAACAATTTTATCAAAGTTTTCAACTAAAGCAATAAGTCCAATTACTAAAGCACCTATTCCAGTTGATATTAATG
>Ga0207934_1000064_pt1 | contig 19558 bp, 14 predicted proteins | sample LakMenE22Apr09ns_FD_150724 | JGI IMG/M metagenome (GOLD analysis project Ga0207934, IMG submission 150724) | Freshwater microbial communities from Lake Mendota, WI - 22APR2009 deep hole epilimnion (SPAdes) | ecosystem: Environmental > Aquatic > Freshwater > Lake > Epilimnion/Euphotic zone ... | reverse complement strand
AATCTGAGCGACATGTACTACAAGTACTTGTATAACTATCTGTATAACTATCTGTATAACTATCTGTATCTGTATAACTATCAGAATCTTGATCCAAGTCTTGTCCAACATTATAAATTTCTTTAATTCTTTGATTTTTTTGTAATTCTTTCTTTTTTATAATATCATTTTGGTTACCAATGTCATTTGGGGTGTCAATGTCATTTGGGATGTCAATGTCATTTGGAGTGTCAATGTCATTTGGAGTGTCAATGTCATTTGGATATTCTTTTTTAGTAATTTGATTTTCTCTAATATTATTTTTATTATCAATGACAATTTCTTCTTTTTTGTTTAATTTAGATTCTTTATTCATATTATTAGTTATATATAGTAATAATAAAAAAATTATTAGTATATAGTGTTTTTAATAGTTAAAATAAACATTATAGGTAATGTGTTTATATTTTTTAATTATTCTTTTAATTTTTTGAGTAATTCTTCCAAGTCAATTTTCCAAAGTTCTTCTGGTGTTTTTGATTGTATAAATAACAAACTTTTCTGTTTTGATTCGCAATTTCTATTTAATTCTTGTATTTTTTCAAGAGTCAATGAATAAATAGGTAGTTTCAACAAGTAATCATAACTCGAATCGTCTTTTGGATAATTTCCATTTTCTAAAGATTTTATTATAAAATCTTTTGATTTATTATTAATTTGAAGAATACCATTTATATATTCTTTTATAAATCTAGCTTTTGAATCTAATAATAATAATTCTTTTTCTAATTTTTCTGTAATGTAAATCTTACGTTTTTCATAATAGTCTATTCTAATATCATAAAAGCATCCTAGTATATCTAATGGAGAATTATATTTTGTCAAGATAAGATTTTCATTAAAGAGATACATATTATTTGTACTAAATGATTTTGTCAATTTTAATTCTTTTTCAACTGTTCCAGATTTAATAAGATGTTCTAAATCACTTTCGTTTTTAAATTCTATTATAAAAATAATATCATCATTTTCATCCTTTGTTTTATTTTGTACATCTTTTAATTCAAACTTTTTCTTTTTTTCTTTTACATCATTCTTTTTATAAGATCCTACTTTTTCAACAAAAGATTCTAATAATTCTTTATAATTTGTAACTCCTGTCCCAACAGGTATTTCTGTAACTTTGATTTGTTTATCAGATATACGTTCCCATTTACCTTTTGTAATATATGTTCCAGGAATATCACATTCCTCTATAGTTCCATGAAAACCTTTAAAATATGGTTTCATAGGTAATGGTTTGAAATTCTCATTATCTATCATATTTATTAGATTATGAATAATTTCCTTTGGATTATAACTAGGTATATAAGTTGAATAACCAGTACCAATACCTTCACAGCCATTTACTAATACCATTGGGATAATAGGTAAATACCACTCTGGTTCAATTTGCATACCATCATCATTTAAAAAATCTAATAGTGGTGTATCATCTGGGTTAAATAATGTCTGTGTCATATCTGAAAGTCTTGTAAAAATATATCTTGGACTAGCTGCATCTTTTCCAGCTTGTAAACGACTACCAAAATTACCATCTGGATATAACAAGTTAATATTATTAGTTCCTACAAAATCTTGAGCTAAATTAACAATTGCTCCTTGTAAAGAAGCTTCGCCATGATGATAAGAAGTTTCAGCAGAAACATATCCTGATAATTGTGCAACTTTAATAAGATCAGTTTTGTTTCTTTTTAACATGTAATATAAAATTTTTCTTTGACTCGGTTTTAATCCGTCACATAAACTTGGAATAGATCGTAAATTATCATATATAGAAAAATGAATAAGTTCTTTGTTAATAAGATCTTGATAACTAACACGGTTTTCTTTTATATTAATATAAATAGATTTATCATAATTTGATAACCATGTTTTACGTTTATCTGTACATTTAATAACAGAATTACTATTTGTAGTTGATTCATCTATACTTGTAGATAAATTATTTTTAATATTTTTATCTTTTTGAAATGCTAAAAGAATAGATTCATCGCATAAATTATCTTTGTAATAATAATCTACTTGAAGTTTTTGTAAACGTCCAAAAATATCTTTTGCATCTTCTTTTTTAGAAGTACCAAGACCCTTAAAATATTTAATTTGATAACTACCCAAGTTAGGCTGACTACCATTTAACCCCCCAGATTCTTTCCATTTAATATAATCTTGTTCTGTAAAAAATTCAATTACATTTTTACTTTTAATAGCTTTGACAATAGGTGTTCGTAATGTTTGGATATAATCTAATTTCATAAGACTTGGCCACCAACAATGGAAAAGATTAACGATAAGACTTTTAATATGAGAACCATCTACATCTGAATCTGTAAGTAACATTATCTTGCCATATCTTAATTCAGAAGTATCTTTATAAACACGGTCTTGTTTTAATCCTAAAATTTGTTTAAGATTATTTATTTCTTCATTTCCTATTAATTGTGAAATAGTTGCATCTCTAATATTCAAAACTTTTCCACGTAATGGAAAAGCTCCATAACGTTCTGGTCCAACTACTGATCTTCCCCACATTGCAAATGTTTTAGCCGAATCTCCTTCTGTTAAGATAAGAGTACATTGATTTGATTTAGCAGTTCCTGCCCAAAGAGCATCTTCAAGTTTTGGTATAAATACTTTATTTGCCTTTTTACCGTCTGTTTGTTTACTTAATGAAGCAGTTTCTTTAAGTTTACAAAATTCTACGATTTCTTCTGTAATGGAACTTTTATAAATTTTATTTATAAATTGATCACTGACAGTTACATTACATCCGAAATCTTTTGATTGTGTAGTTAATTGTTCTTTTGTTTGACTATTAAAAGATGGATTTGCAACTGTTGCTCTTAAAAATAAGAATAATTTGTCTTTTATAAAGTTTGGTTTTAATTCTTTAAGTTTTTTCTTTTCTTCCAACATTTTTTTTAATTTGTTAATAATTTGATAAAGTATATAATCAACATGTTTTCCACCATTGATTGTAGAGTTTCCATTTACAAAAGAAACTTGTTCAAATGTATTATATGGAACGATTGCATATTCCCAGATATATTCTACAAGTTCACCACTTTTTGTTTTAATCTTTTCAATATGAGATTCACTAATTACTTTTTCATCTTCAAAAAAGTATTTTGTATAATCGTTTAATCCTTTACCGCGTAACTTTTCACCATTTAAATAAATCTGAACATTTTCATTTGTACATGCAATGCAGTCAATTACACGTTTTCTAATAAGTAAAACTATATCGTCATCTAATCCTGACATTTCAAATCTTGCGTAATCTGGTATAAATGAGATTTTTGTATAACTTTTACTTGAATTTGTTGTAATTTTTGCTTTTGTACGTTCTGTCATATTTTCACTAAATTCTTGATAAAATTTCTTTTTACGTTCGCTATCTATAGTTTCTACAATAAATCGTTTTGAATACACTGAAACAATTTTTGACCCAAGACCATTCGTCCCAGCTCCAGTTCTAGTTGACGAATCGTCATAATTACTACCTGAAAGAAGATTTCCGAAAATAAGTTCTGGTATATACATATTATGTTCTTTATGAAGTTCTACTGGAATACCTGTTCCATTATTAGTTACACTTATCTCACCAGTTGTAACGTCATAGTCAACTTTAATAATAGTAACAGTTTTGTCACGTGTAGAATGATCAGTGGCATTTGTAAGAATTTCATCAAAAATTTTCATAAAACCTGGACTATATTCGATCATCTTTTTTTCCATTTTAATTTTTTTATCATTTGTATCTTTTGCAATCCACAATTCTTCCATTTGTTTTTTAACACTGCCAATATACATACCACCACGGTGCAATATATGCTCTCTTTGTGTTAACTTTTTATAAGTTTCTTCAAGTGTTTTTTTCGTCATAGTTATTTTGTGTATATTTATGTTAAAATTCAATTATTTATTTTTTTTATATTTTGCTCTTTTTTCGTAAATTATTAGTAATTAATTTTATTTATTATATTAAGTAAGAGACAATTCATAATGCCTAAACATCTAGTGAATAACAGAATTGATTATCAAAATATATATGGTTTAGTAGCAAAACATGATTTGTGGTTAAATCAAGGTGTAAAAACTATAGATTCTCCTACATTTGCAAATATAATAGTATCTGGTGATAGTACAATCAAGGGTAATTTATATGTAGAAGGAAATACAACAATACTTAATACAAATGTAATTGAATTTGAAGATAATATAGTAGTATTAAATAGATTAGAAACTGGATCAGGTGTTACATTAAATCAATCAGGTATTGAAATAGATAGAGGTGTACTCGAGAACTATCGTATTGTATATAACGAATCGGATAATTTATTTAAAACTGGAGTTATAAGTAATTTACAAGCTGTTGCTCATAGAGAAGATATTCCATTACAAAATGGAATTATGATGTGGAATGAAGGTACAAAAAAAATGGAAGCAAAAGGAAGTATATCAATAGATTTAATACAAACATCTAGTACAAATGCAACAAGTGCAAGTACAGGATCTATTATTGTTAATGGAGGTATGGGTATAAGAAATGACATATGGTCTGATGGTAAGATTTATTTAAGAGGATCAAATCATCTTTATCAAAGTATTATATATACAGATACAACTACTAATAATTTATCACTTGTTTCATCTTTTGATATTAAAATGTTACCTGTTAGAAACACTATTTTTCCATATAATAGTTTAATAGGATTGGGTGGTACATCTGAAAGTATTAGTGCTGATAGTATAACGAAAAATATAAGTATAGAAAGTTCTGGAAATATAGATTTCTTTTTAGGTGCAAATAAAAAATTACGTATCCCTAATCAAGTTCCTATTACTTTTGCCACACAAAATGAACAAATTTATACAGATAGTTCTAATAATATGGTGATAGGTAGTGGACAAGATATTATATTAGAACCTGGAGCTAATAGAATAATTAAGGTACCTGTAGATATTTCATTAGTTTTTTCAAATTCTAATCAAAAGATTAATGCAAATTTAAATAATGATCTTACATTAAATGCTGGTAACAATATTTATTTAATTCCAGGACAAGAATTAAATGTATGTATTCCAACTGATAGAGGTATAAAGTTTGGTAATAGTGGGTATCAACAGATATTAGCTGATAGTAATAATGATTTAAGAATTATTTCTGATCATAACATTTATATAGCTTCTCATGGTGAAATAAATATTACTAGAAATATACCTTTAACATTTGGTGGGAATCTTCAGTATATTAAAGAATCTTATGGCAATTTATTATTTGGAGCAGATAATAATATTAAAATAATCGAAACTGATTTATTTTTAAGTAGTGAAAATGATAGTGGAACAGGTACATCTGGATCTATTTATACAATGGGTGGGATAGGTGCAGAAAAAAAGATTTATACAAAAGAAGGAATAATTATAGATACTACATTAGAAGATACATCTTTTGTTTTATCAAAAAATTCTCAGGATCTTTTCAAGATTGATACTACATCTTTTGGAGTAATAGATATTAATACTGGAGATGGTACAACTGGATCATTAAATATAAAAAGTACATCTAATACAGATTTTCAGTCTTTATTACAATTAAAGAATAATATAGATGTAGTTAATGGTTATAGTATAGGTAGAGGAAGTAGTACTTTATATTCCGGAAGAGTTCTTTCATTAAATATTCCTAAATATACAGCATATGATTCTATAGGGGATAGACCAAAGTTTGTTATAACAAGTGATGACTGCAAGACAGAATTATTTAGTATAGAGACAGATACTGGTAATATTGTATCAAAGGGAACTTTTGGATTAAGAGGAACCGAACCAGCTACAAATTCTTCTACTGCATCCTTTATTGTATACGGTGGTTTAGGTGTTGTAAAAAATATTATTAGCAGTGGTACTTTTAAGACAAATGTAAATTCTACAAATGCTTTTTCTGTAGAAACTACATCTGAAATAGTTGCATTAAATATAGATACACAAAATATTACAACAACTGTAAATGGTACTTTACTTGTAAATAATAGTGATAACTTTTTTGTAAATGATAATATTGTAAGTACAGATAATAATACAAAGATAAATAATACAGATAATGCAAATGATATTTCATCTGGTGCTTTAGTTGTTTCTGGTGGAGTTGCTATACAGAAAAGTTTAAGAGTAGCTGGAGAAACAACAATGTACAGTACATTAAATCTTTTAGATAATTTTATTATAAATGTAAAAACTCCTATAAGATCAAAGGATGTAGCTACAAAAGAATATGTTGATTTAGCTGCATTACGTGGTATGTATATTAAAAATTCTGTTCAAGTTGCTACAACAACTAATATGAATTTAAATATAGATATTATAGTAGGTACTATTATTGATGGATATACTTTAAAATTAAACGATCGTATTTTAATTAAAGATCAAACTAACCAAGTAGAAAATGGTATGTATATAGTTAATAATTCTGGTATTCCTTCAAGATCATCTGATTTAATCGAGGGTGATCATGCAGCTGGTGTATATGTTTTTGTACAATATGGTACTCTTCAAAAATCTACAGGTTGGGTTTGTCATACTCCAGTTGATCAAGATATTACTGGAACAGATCCTATTACTTTTGTACAATTTACAGGTTTAGGAGAAGTAGATGCTGGGGATGGTTTATCAAAGGATTTTAATAGACTTGATATAAATGTAGATGATAATAGTATTGAAATAGTTTCAGATATTTTACGTATTAAAAGTACTATTGCTGGTACTGGATTAACTGGTGGTAGTGGTTTACCTTTAGAGACTACAAGCGATCAAACTCATGTTACAAAAATAGGAACTATTGATACAGGTATATGGGAAGCTGATACAATAAATGTATCTTATGGTGGAACTGGTTCTACATTCTTTTCATTTGGTTCTTTATTAATTGGTAATGGAAGTGGAGGTATAAAAGATGATTCTAAATTATATTATAATGATATTTTGAAATATTTAAGTATAGGTACTGAAAATCCTTCTGCAAATTTACACGTAGCAAATGTAAATGATGCTAGAATTTTATTAGATGCTGATATAGAATCTACATCTCTCCTTTCTAGGCCACAAATAGAATTTTCATATTCTGGAGATACAAAATCTTTTATAGGTATGTCTAGAGATTATAATGATTTTGCCAATGATATATATCCTGATAGTTTAGTAATTTGTAATAATAAAGTTGACGGATCATCAAAAATACAATTATCTACGAATAATCAAAGTCGTATTACTATATTATCAGATGGAAATATTGGTATAAATACTAGTACACCTAGTGTATCATTTGAAATAGACGGGACATTTAAATCAAATGGGATAGTAATATTTACATCATCTACTGATTCTACAAATATATCGAATGGTTCATTTATTGCTAATGGGGGTGTTGCTATACAAAAAAGTTTACATGTAGGTGGACAGACTATATTTTTAAATGAAACTCCATCTACTTCTTCATTAGAAGCATCTGTTGTAATAAAGGGTGGTTTATCTATTGGATCAGGTGAAAATGCTAGTAATGTTGGAAATGGTGGTGGATTAACTGTATTAGGTGGTGGTTCTATTAGTGGTGATCTTTATGTTGGTGGTTCTATTAATGGAAGTGGGAGTAGTTCAAGCACTTATGCTTATCTTACATTAACAGCAGCAGATAATGCAACTGCTTTTGATGAGGGTGCTCTTGTTTCATTCGGAGGTATAGTTATTCAAGCTGATGCAAATGCGCAAAGTTTAACAAATGGTGGTGGATTTTTAGTAGCAGGTGGAGCAAGTATAGGAAAGGATGTATATATGGGAGGTAATAATTATTTATACGGTACAAGTAATTATTATTCGTCAAATACAAATGTGATATCATTTTATGATGGTTCAACTTTGAATTTAAGATATACATTAGATAGAGATATATATAATAATGATTTTTCAATATCTAGATATGATAATTCAAGTAATTTTATAGAAAAGATATTTAATATAGATGGTAATAATGGAACTGTTAAATTTTATAATAGTACATCATCTACATCACCTACAACTGCTTCTTTTGTTTTAACTGGTGGAATGAGTATTAATTCTACTAGCGTTGCTACAAATATTACAAATGGTGGATGTATTACAGCTATGGGTGGTTTAAGCGTATCCAAGAATGTATTAATTGGTCAAAATGCTAAAATATATTCCACGATAGAAAGTGTGTCTTTAACTACAGGTGCTTTAACTATAAGTGGCGGTGTAGGTATTATGAAGAATATTAATATAGGTGGATCTCTTTCATATATTGGAAATGGAAAGTTTGATACAATAAATAATACATCAGGATCAGTAGTTTGGACATATATTGGTAGAATTAGAGATGTTTCTACATCAAAATGTAAAGTTCAGTTTACGCATAATAATTATACAATAGATTTTGTGGCATCATCATCTGGTATGTTTCATAATACTTATGGTGATTATGGTGATTATGGTGATTATAGTGATAGTGGTTTGATTATTATAGTTTACAAAGACAGTAGTAATAATTATCATTTATTTTCAAAAACTCCACAAAATTCAACAACATTTGTACACATTTTATATAAAACAGAAACATCTTTTATAATAGTAAATGAAGGAACTGGTAGTGAACCAAATGGTACAAATAGTGGATATACTAATTCTTGGACTAACGAATACATATCTACATCAGAGTCTACTATTCCTATAAGTTGTGGAGATTTAGTTGTACAAGATTTTTCATCATCTGATAATTTTCCTATATTTGGACGTAATAATGATAATACCGTTAATTCACGTAATTTAGGTATAGCATTTAGTAGATATCAAACATCTAATAATAGTGGTACTGGAGAGATTGTTACGGATGGTTATATATTTACTGATTTACTACCAAATCAGGTTACGGCAAATAATACTCAAATAAAGTTTAGTAATGAAACAAGTTCTATAGATAATTATTATAATGGATGGTGGATAAAGGTAGTTTCTGGTACAAATGTTGGACAAGTACGTAAAATTATTTCTTATAATGGTGCTCAAAGAGTTGCTACTATAGATACACCATGGATAGGAGTAAATCCTAGTATTAATGATACTATATATTTTTACAATGCTCAATATGTTTCAATGTATTTTGATGATTCTCTTAAAAAGTTTAATCTAGTGTATAATACTCGTGACAATGTTACAAAAGCTATTACTAGTTATGATTATGTAGATATGAGTATAAAGGGACTTTCATTGTCTAGTACAAATGCTAGTACGAATGCTTCAAATGGTAGTATTTATACAATGGGAGGTATATCTATATCAAATACACAGGATGCAGTTAACTGTTCAAATGGTGGAACTATTACTACATTAGGTGGTGGTGCATTTTCAAAAAAGTTATATGTAGGTGAAAGTATAGGTGTAGGTGAAAGTAATTTTAATGTAGAAGAATCTTTACATATTAAACAAAGAAGGAGTGCTATTCGATTAGAAAATGATTATGATTCTATTTCTTATATAGACTTTATAAGGGGTGGTACTGGTACTCGATTTGGTATTTTATCAGATTCTATTAATGAACAATTTTCATTAACATTTACAGAGTTAAATATTACACCTGAATATTCTAAAAAGGTATTAACAATAACTACTGATGGTTATATTGGTATTAATACTAGTAGTAATATATCATCTTTATTGACTATAGAGTCAAATAACTTTATTTCCACAGATACAAATAGTGGTTATTTAGGTTTAGTTGCTACTAATACTAATCTTATAAATACCAATCTTGCTGCTAAAGTTGTTGTATTTGGAAATGATGCAATCGGGAGTGGTGGTAATGTTCTTATTTCTGCATCAACGTCTGGATCAATCGTATTTTGTACAGAAGATAATAATAAAAAGATGGATATAAATAAAAATGGTATTGTTACTATACAATCTACGAAATCTTCTAGTAATAGTAGCACTGGTTCTTTAATAGTAAATGGCGGTATTAGTATAAGTTGTAGTACAAATGCTTTAAACAGTACAAGTGGAGGTGGTTTAACTGTAAGTGGAGGTGGTAGTATAGAAAAAGATTTATATATAGGAGGTAGTGTATACGTGGACGGTTTTATAAATGTAGCATCATCTGTTAGTACACCTACTATTATATTTAGTAATGTTCAAAATTGTACATTTGATGCATATTATAATAGCAAGTTATTACCTATTGTGCAAGAAGGATTATTGTCTTTTTCTTTTACTGTAACTCCTACATTATCTGGTGCAAATTGTTATATAGAATTCACTGTTCCAAATAGAACAACTATATTTGATAGAAGAACTGAAATTATGGGTACTGTATCTGGTTATACTGATGATACAAATATAATTCCAGTTTTTAATACTGCTCTTTTTGGTGTAAAAAATGAGACTAGAGCATTTGTTACATTTCAAAGTGTATCAACAAGTATTCATTATTTTACTGTTCTTGCGAGATATACAATGGAATAAAATACTTTTTTAAGAAAAAAGTAACCAAAAAATATTAAAAATTTTTAACAAACAATATTAAAAATTTTTAACAAACAATATTAAAAATTTTTAACAAACAATATTAAAAATTTTCAACAAACAATATTAAAAACATATTAATTATTTTATTATTAATTATTTTATTATTAATTATTTTATTATTTTATTATTTTTTGATAAAACTTTTTTTTAAAAAGTTTAAAGTTATTTAAAAAGAAAAATTATAAAATGATAAATGCAATTCATCACACTTTTACTATCTGTAACATTTTGTTTATCTAAAACTTTATTGTTAGTACCTAAACCTTATACTTTATCAGTTTTTGATAATTTTCATTTAAATGAGTTTAATAAAGAACATGATGTACATGAATTTGTGAATATAAATGATGTTGTTATTTACAAGACTGAAAATACAAATTATTTAAACACTTTAGAGCAATTATTTTATGTAGAAGAAGAAGGTATTTACAAGATTAGTTTTTTAGATAATTTATATTATGATTTTTTAGAAAATGTAGATGTTATTTTTGATGAAACTAGAGTTCCGTGGCATTTAGGTAGAGTTATTAATCGTGATCTTCCTTTAAACAATACATTTAATTATTTACATTGTAATACAAATGATGATATTATTGTCAATAATATTGTAATTGATACAGGAATTGATATTCATCATCCTGAATTTGAAGGACGTGCAACTTGGTTAGGTAATTTTGCTGACGATGAAGACTTTGATGGTAATTCACATGGAACTCATTGTGCAGGATTAATTGGAAGCAAGACTTTTGGTGCTTGTAAGGATGCCAACTTATTTGCTATTAAGGTATTAGGATCTGATGGTTCTGGAACTACTAGTGGAGTTATTTCTGGTATAAATGCTGCGTTTAAATATCATCTTAATCAAAAGCTAAGAAACAAATCAAAAGTTATTAAAACTGTTGTATCTATGAGTTTAGGTGGTGGAAAAAGTATAGCGTTAAATAGGGCAGTACAGGCTACATTAAGAGATTCTAATTTTTATTTTGCAGCAGCTGCAGGTAATGAAAACACAGATGCTTGTGATACAAGTCCTGCTAGTGTAAAAGAAATTTTTACAGTAATGGCGAGTGACCGAAATGATAAAAGAGCATATTTTAGTAATTATGGATATTGTGCTGATATTTATAGTCCTGGTGTTGATATTGAAAGTACAATTCCAAATGGAAAAACTGCTATATATTCAGGAAGTTCCATGAGCACACCTTTAATGGTCGGTGTTTTGACACATTACATCAATATGTATCCTGAATTAGCGATGAAAGAAATGAAAGAAAAAATTTTGAGTGATGCAACTAAGAATCATATTAAAAGTAATGTTGGAAAAACAAATAATTTATTAGTTTATTTAGAAAGAAATTAAATCAATTTAGGTAATTTTATAAATTTGTTATATATTAATCTTAAAAATGTTATTTTATAACCACTTTTAGGATGTATCCAGTCTAATTTATTTGATTTAACACTATTGTCATTAATTAAAAGAGGCTGTAAATTAGTGTAATGCGTACAAGCTTTTAATTGGTTAACATCTGTTAAATCAAACCAATCGCAAGGGATAATATGGTCTAAATGCCAAGTTGTTCCGTAATTATTAAATGAAATATCTTTGTAAAATAATTTATTTAAATGTTTAGTAAAATCATCTAAACTACAATCAATTAATTTTTCAGTATTTGGTTTTTTAATTTTTATATTACCAAGTAAAATTCTTAATCTAGCTCTAATATTTTCACTTAATTTATATTGTATGTTAGTAGCCAACTTGTGTTTCTTTTTTTGATATAATTCTTTTGCTACACTTTTACTATATTTTTTACCACAATCTTTGCAAATATTTGAATAACCATCATGTGTTCCTAATTTTTTACTAAAATTTTTTAAAATAGTTTTTATTGTATTGCATTGATTACAATTTTTAATATCTGTTTCTATATAATCTTTTATTATTTTTTTTCTATCATTATCTTTTTTACGTGAACAAACAAGGCACCAACTATAGAAACCAGATGATGTTCCTTTATGAATAGAAAAATCACTTAATTGTTTTTCTTTATTACAGATAGTGCATTTATTAATTTGTGTTTTATCAATGGTTTTAAGTTTTTCTTCATTTTTAATAGTATTTTTTTTTCGTAATTCTATTTTTCTTTTTTCATGGCATTCTTTACAATCTTTTCTATGATTACCAGATTCTTTTCTAATATAAAATTCAGATAATTGTTTATCAATTTTGCATATTGAACATTTTTGGAACATCAATGTCTTTATTTTATAATAGTATTTATCTTTAAATACTTTTTAATGTATCCAGAATTAGCGATGAAAGAAATGAAAGAAAAAATTTTGAGTGATGCAACTAAAGATCATATTAAAAGTAATTATGGAAAAACTAATAATTTATTAGTTTATTTAGAAAGAAATTAAAGAGGTGTTGTTAAAAGTGTATAAGATCTTTTTTTATATAATTGTACAATATTATCAATTATTAAGATATAAAGATAAATTAAAATTGTAATTAATAAAATAAATATTAAATAAAAGAATGTAATAACAATTGGTGGTAAATCATCAAAAAGTAATTTAAGTTCAATTTGAGGAAAATCATCTTGTGGTGTCATATTTAAAAATAAAAAAATGATTTTTTATTTTTATTTCATTTTTTTTATAATGGAAAATAGTCGCTCTCCAATTTTTATTGAAAAAAACGAAATAAAAAAAATAAGTAAAATAATTGATAAAATATATAATGAAAAAAAGATTTTTAAAATATGTAAATTAATTAAAAAAATAGATAAAATTAATAAAGATAGATATAAATATGGGAGTTGTTGGATAGATGAATTCTTTATGAAAATAAATATTATAAAAATAAATAAGATTTTAGAGGAATATTATATTATTATTTTTTGATTGGTATTTTTTTAAAAAAGATTATTTTATACTATAAATAATAGATAAGATATAATGTTAAAGAACATACAGAATTTATTTTTGGACAAGCATGGTTCTTATTATCGTATGTTACAATTTGAGACAATAAGTCTTTTTGTTATTATATTGATATTTTTTACATATTTTTTTAATAAAAATTATGGATTTGTTATTATATTGATTGCATTTTCTTTATATTTTTCTGATTATTATATTGGAATAAAAAATAGTAATGTATCTAATTTCAATGAAATAACTATGGTAAAATTAGATACATTAAAATCTATATCCAATAAATTTTTACAAGAAAAAATGAAGATTATTAGAAATTCAAATCCTCAAAATATGTCAGCTTTAGAGATAAATCGTATTTATGATAAGAATAAATTAGATTCATTGTATATGGATGCAAATATAATACATTTCTTATATTCGATAAAGGAATTATCTAATTATAATTTAAATGAATTTTTTGAATTATTAAAGGGTACAAATTCTTTATTAACTATTAAAAGAGATATAGATGAATATTATACTGCGAATGGTTATTATCCAGAGAATACATCAGAATTATTTGAGGCTGCTTTAGAATTTAGAAAAAATATTCTAAATAACTTGCATAATTTTATATATACTATTCCAAAGATAAGTAAAATGTATAAATATTTATCAACATCTACTAATAGATATGCTATTTTAATATCAAGAGTAACAGATTGGATATATCAAGAATATAAAAAAAATATAAAATTAAGAGGTATTAATGCAAATACAAAATTTGTTACTTATAATACAACAAAACCATATGATTATAAAGAAAATTATCCAATTATACCTGGTGATAGTCAGTCTAAAATTGTAAGATTTTATTTATAAATAAACTTTTTTTTCCAATTATTTATTGGAAAAAATAGAATAAAATGTTAAAGAATGGAAAAAGAATGGAAAAAGAATGGAAAAAGAATGGAAAAAGAATTAAAAAGGAATGGAATTTATTAACTGAAAAAAGAATGAAATGTTTGATGTTGTCAATTAAATTTGATGCTGTAAATTAAAATAATCTAATTTTTTTTTGTTTCGTCGAGTAATCTAAAGATAGCTTGTTCTTTCATTTTACACTCTAACATAATGTCAATTGGAAAGGTTATAGTTAACAATGAATCGTGTAAAAAGCTAATGTAATCAGAATGTTTTCTACGTGCTGTTTTTGAATCGTCTTTTGTAATTCCTGGAACACTATTGCTTACATGAACTTTTGGTTTAATACCTCTATCAAACCACACTTTAAAAACTCTATCAAAATAAAATTCAACTGATTCTTCACTTGGATAAATTGAATCATGATGCATATCAATTACTATAGGAACTTTTAATTTTTCGCTAACTGGTAATAGATCTGTAAGACAATAAGACATTTCACAATTTTCCAAGACTAATCTATTGCGTGTATTTTCAGGTAAAAGAGCTATATTTTTTTCAAGACGTTCCAAAGCTTTTTCTTTATTTCCATAAACACCACCACCATGTACAATTATTACACTATCTTTTCCTAGACCCATACGATCTAAAATTTCACTATGATGATTTAGATCAAGAAAAGTGTTACGAACTACGATTTCGTTTGGACTACTTAATACATTATATTGCCCAGGATGCATAGTAAGACGTATACCATTTTGTTTAACATAATTTCCAATTTTTTGAAGTTGATCATGTGCAAAATCGATAGAATATCCATGATCAAAATGACTTGCGAATGGAAAAACTTCTGAACTTAATCTCATAAAGAAAATATTATGTTCAACATTCCATTCAAGTTGAGTCAAAAGATCTTTTAAATTTTGATCAATAAGCGATTTAAGATAAGAAAATCCTTTTTCTTGTAAAGTGGCTAATCGTAATGTTCTTGATGTAAAAACTGGAGGTTTTTGTTTTCGCAATTCTGTATTTAAACAGGCGTAACCAAAATTAAAATTTGTAGGGACTTTAAGCATTATTAGATATTTTATTTAAAGAAATGAAAATTTTTCAATTTTTAAAAAATTGAAAACTAATTTAAAAAGTAAAAAATACAAATGGAAAAAATAGAAATGTTTCCAAAAGTTTGTGGTGTTTTAGTAGAACCAAGATCTTTAAATAATATTACTATTTTAATTGAAAATTTTCAAAAAGTAATGCCAGCAAGAAATCTTTTCTTTTTTTGTGGATCTAAAATGTATAATTATTATACAAATTTATATAAAGATGATAATTTTATAAATATAATTGATTTAAAAGTAGATAATTTAAATGCAAAAGAACATAACAATTTATGGAAGACTCTTTCATTTTGGGAACATTTTAAAGATTTTACTCACATCCTAACTATTCAAACTGACGGATGTTTATGTGAGGATTCTAAATACAAGATAGAGGATTTTTATAAATATGATTATGTAGGAGGATATACTGCATATAAGTGGTGGTGGAAAGAAACAAAAGGTCTTCATAGATATTCTGATTATCAATGTTTTAATGGTGGGTTTTCATTTAGAAAAATAAAATCAATGATAGATGTAATAAATAAATTTCCTCCATTGCCTACAGAAGATTTTTACGAGGGATTATCTTTTAGATCATATGGAGAAGATTTGTATTTTGTAGTTGGATTACTAATGTTAAATAATAATACAAATAATATAAATAATAAAATAAATAATAAATACATTATAGGTTTAGATGAATTTGCTACAAATTTTTGTACCCATACACATTATCTACATAAAACTTTTTGTGTTCATAAATTTGACGAATATGCAACTACTCAAGATATTAATTCCTTTTTAAAATATTGTCCTACTTTTTATAATTTTATTCAAAAATAATTGATTAAATATTTAAAATTATATATAATTATATCATATGATTTATTCTTTTATAGTATTAGCATTTGGTATATTTTTAGGTCAAGAATATAATTTACCATTGGTAAAAGATAGTGTTTTATATATATATAATCTTTTAAATGATAGAAAAAAAACAGTTAATGAAATAAATAAAAATATATTTAGTTTTGATATTTATCGGTACTTTCAATCTAAATAATAAAAAAAATGAAAAATGAATAATTTGAATAATAATCAGAAATATAATGAAAAAAGTGAATGTATTAAAAAAAGTCGCTATGTATAATAAAGTAGGTAAAGTATATATTGTTGATTTTTTAAACATATTTTCTGATTTTAGGGAGATAAAATATAAAAAAGAAAATATTGATTTTCATTCTGTAAAGCATAGTAATAAGGAAAAGGATACTTATGATTTTTTTAATTTATTTTTTACAAAATATATAGATTATGTTAATATAGATAAATCAAGTCAATTTTACTTTATTATGAAAAAACTACATAATTATGAAGTTATACTAGATAATATTATAAAAATGCATAAAATTTTTAATATGAAATTTATTATAATTGAGGATAAATATAAAAATGAATTACTTGATAAAAACAAGGATGATTTTTTATGTCAATATTTTTTTTATACTTTGCAGAAAACACATGATTGCGTTTTAATTTCAAATGATAAATATAGAGATAAGCAAAATTATATAAGATTGTTTAATTTTGATATTTTTATTAGAGTTGTTAGTTTTGATAATAAAAACAATATAATAGAAAAATCTATGTTAAAAATACAGTTGTCGGATAATATAAGTAATCTTATTATCTTGCAAAAATTTAATAGATGTACTATTCCAAAAAGGGACCTAAATATTATTTTATAACTTTACATTTTTGTATAATTAAAATTCTTTAACTACAAATATTTTAGAGATATATTCAAAAAAGTATAATTTAGAAAAAATAGTAAATAATTTTGGTCTAGCTAATTTTTTTAATTCTAAAAAATCTGAAAAATATTTTGATTTAATAATTTGATAAAGCATATAAATACAATTTTTTGTACCGTAAATGATATCGTAAAGTTTATTTATATAAAGAACATTATCCTTTAAAGGATACATTATTTGTAATGTTTTATTATTATCAAAATATTTAGGATTAAATTGTATAATAATTTCTAAATCGCTAATATTGATATTATTGATATTATTTAAATTATTGTCTATATTATGTTCTAATACAGAATTGTCAGAATTATTAGAATTATCAGAATTATCAGAATTTCCAGAATTGTTAGAATTATTAAATATACAATCTAGATGTTTTATAATATTTTCATGATATATTTTTGAATAGGTATTATAAATATTATTATTAATAATGGTGATAGATTCTGGATAAGGAACAATAAATGAATCTTTTTTTTTTGTTATAATAAGATTCATTTTATATTGTTGTATAAGTAATGTAATTTCTTTATTGTTTTTTAAGTTTCCATTAAAAAACATTCCTATATTAGGTAATTTGACATGTAAATTTTTGTGTGAAAATTTTAAATCATTTTCTTTATCTTTATTAAAATTTTCTATAATTTTACAATTATTAGAGAAAAAGAGTACTGATGGATGAATAATAATATTTGAAATAATATGATTGAATGGTATTATGTTATCCAATATTTTATTACAATTTTGTATATTGATATTAATAGAAAAGGAGTTTATATTTTGTATATTATATTGTAGTATAAGATTATTTATACTAGTAGTAAAAACTGTATACTTTTTTATATTAAAATAATTAGTTCCATTAACAAGTAATTCTTTATTTTTAGTAAAGTATTCATTTTCTTCTTTATTAAAATACAATATAGATTCTGTCATTTTATCATTTTCTGATAACATTTTTGATATTAAAACGATATTTTTACCAATCTTTTCCTTTTTTAATAAATCTATAACATTTCCTCTAGGTTCGATTAATAAAACATAATCATTAGGCGATTCTTGATATAAATCAAGACAATGTTCTATATATCCATAAATAATATTACAAGATTTTAGAGACATAATAATAATCTAAGTAAAGATAAAATAATTTAATTAAAGACTTAAAAAAATTATTTACTTTATAATAATAATACCAAATATAAATGATAACAATTATAACAATTGTAACAATTATACAATGATAATAATAATGACAATGATAACAATGATACCAATGATAACAATGATAACAATGATAACAATAATTATAAAAAAGCTATATTAAAGCTATATTAAAGCTAAAAATAAAAATTAAATTGTATTGTATTTATATATGAATAAGAATAATAATATTTCTGTAAAAGGTGTAGAAGTACCATCTATAACATCTTTACATCAAGAGAAATTTGTGAAAGAAACAAATAAAATTGATGTATATAATATTGTTTTAAACAAAATTATAGAAAAAATCTTATATACAAATCGCCACACTGATAAAACATATGTTATTTTCGAAATACCAAAGATACTTATTGGACATCCTCAGTATGATATGAAATCATGTATATTATTTATAATAAATAAATTGTCTGCAAATGATTATTTTGTTGAATTTTTAGATCCATTTTATATATATATTGATTGGGGATCAAAAGAATCTGAAAAGAATAAAATAAAAAATAGAATAGAAATTCCTAGAGTATCTGTTAAAAATGTAGATAATTTAAAGGCTCAAACAAAGGCTTTATTGACTCAATTTCCAGATACATCAAAAGTTGAATTTGTATATGAAGAAGATTATAAAGATAATATAAATAATAAGAAAAAGAAAAAGAAAAATGTAAAAGGTAAAAAAAATAAAAAGTGAAAATAAAATAAATAGTATTAAAATATAATGAAATATAATGAAAAAAGTGTAAAAAAACACAAATTAAAAAATGACCAAATATGTTTGGCAAATAAATGGTTAGATACAATAAAATATACAAATTATAATGATTATAAATGTATAATAATTAAAAAAGATGATAAAAAAGAAGTAATTGATTTTATACATAAAAATGATAAAAAATATAAACTAAATGATATTTTTTTTTCAAAAGATTATTTATATTTAAA
>Ga0207934_1000061_pt1 | contig 20663 bp, 6 predicted proteins | sample LakMenE22Apr09ns_FD_150724 | JGI IMG/M metagenome (GOLD analysis project Ga0207934, IMG submission 150724) | Freshwater microbial communities from Lake Mendota, WI - 22APR2009 deep hole epilimnion (SPAdes) | ecosystem: Environmental > Aquatic > Freshwater > Lake > Epilimnion/Euphotic zone ... | reverse complement strand
ATTTCAATAATAATCCAGCTTTTATTATTAGCTCAAATGGTAATATTGCTATCAATAAAGAAGATGAAGGATTAATTGAGAAACTTGAGATATCAGGTAATATGAAAATTAAAGGAACTATTTATCCAGAAACTGATATCACTTATGATATTGGTAAAAATACTAATAGAATTAGAGATTTATATTCTTCAAATATAAAATCAACTTTAATTGTTTCATCAAATATAATAACATCTAATTTAAGTGTTATTGGTGATACAACAACTTTTAATACTACTTTATATCAAACTGAACAACTTCAAGTTGTTAATGATACAACAGCTACTTCTATGATAGTTAAACAAATGAGTTCTACTCAAAATGTAGCTGAATTTTACAATAATACAAATCCATCTTTTGTTATTTCTTCCAATGGTTTTATCGGTATTAATAAGATTTCAGGAATTCAAGAAAGATTAGATATTGATGGTAATATAAAAATAAAAGGTAATATTTATCCTGAAACTGATATAACTTATGATTTAGGATCAAGTAGTAAAAGATTTAAGGATTTATATTTATCAGGTAATTCAATTGTATTAGATGATATAGTAATTTCTAAAAATGTAAATAATAATCTAGATATTAAAGACAATGAAGGAAATTATAAAAATATTAATCTTAATGAAATTGAATTAAATAATGGAGATGTTAAGATAAATTTTCAATTAGATAATCAAGGAAATTTAATTTATAAAAAAAGTAATTTATCTCAAATAGAATTTGTTTATCCAGCTGTTTATACAAATAAAAATGATATATTTAATAGTGTTACTTCAAATGTTATGAATAATTATGTAGCTAATACTTCTAATGGTCTTTTCACATTTATCAATAATACTTCTAACACTATTACTTCAAATATTAACAATAATATTTTAACAGCTATTTATAATAATTCTAATACTCTAAATTCAAATATTAATAATACTTCTAATGGTCTTTTCACATTTATCAATAATACTTCTAATACTATTACATCTAATATTAATAATAATATTTTAACAGCTATTAATGATAATTCTAATACTCTAAATTCAAATATCAATAATACATCTAATGGTCTTTTCACATTTATTAATACTACTTCTAATACTATTACTTCAAATATTAATAATAATATTTTAACAGCTATCAATGATAATTCTAATAGTCTTTTCACATTTATTAATACTACTTCTAATACTATTACTTCAAATATTAATAATAATATTTTAACAGCTATCAATGATAATTCTAATAGTCTTACTTCAAATATAAATAATACTTCAAATTTACTTTCTGATAAATTTAATTCTATTAATACTGATACAATAATTCAAGGAACTAGTAATCGATTTATTATTAATGATATTTATAATAGAGAAATTACTTTCTCTGGTTCTTTAAAATCTTCTAATATTATTGTTAATCAATTTAATTCTAATAATAATATTGCTGAATTTTATAATGGTTCTAATCCTTCATTAGTCATTTCATCTAATGGTTTTATTGGAATAAATAAGAATTCAGGAATTAATGAAAGATTAGATATTAATGGTAATATTAAAATTGAAGGAAATATATATCCTGAATATGATAGCAATTTTGATATTGGAAAAAATACTAATAGAATTAGAGATTTATATTCATCAAATATATCAATAAATAGTTTGAAATATAATAATAATATATCAAGACCTATTATCAATTTTCAAATTAATTCAAGTAATTTTATATATTCTTCAATTGATGGTGGTATCTATTATTATCTTTTAAATATTGAAAATTATGTAAAAGCAATAAAAGAAGCTTCAAATGCTAAATGTAGAGTTTTTAAAATTCTTACTATTGGAAGTTATGATTGGAAAACAGCTAGAAAACATAATTTAAATACATTAAGTTTTGATTGTATTCCAGAAGAAATACAAATTAATATGAGTAATCATTTTAATAATAATGGAATTGATACTTATAATGATAATCAAATAAATTATCAAATATTTGGAAAAACATTTAGAGAAACTTACGGATATTGGAATTGTATAGAAAATACTAATAATAATCAAGATTTCGATTATTTCAATTATATAATTTTTATTACTAAAAATGCCCAAAATTTAAGTGTTTCAATAACACCATTAATTTTTGGAAGTTAAATTATTTTATTTTAAATAGAATAATATATGTCTATATCTAGTAATGATCTAACCGCAACTATTAATTCAGGTTTTAAATATGGAGGAGGTTCATTTCAAATTGGATTTATAATTAATACATCCAATAATTTAATTAATTATACTTCAAATACTTCTAATAATCTTAGTGAATTAATTAAAAATACTAATAATGATACAATAACAATTTCTAATAATTTTAATAATTATACTTCTAATGTTTCTAATTTTATTCTAATTAATACTTCTAACACTTCTAATACATCATTTGTAAATTCCAATAATCTTAGCGATTTTATTAAAGTTAATTCGAATACATCCTTAACAAATTCTAATAATCTTTTTAATTATTCCTTAACAAATTCTAATAATCTTAGCGATTTTATTAAAGTTAATTCGAATATATCCTTAACAAATTCTAATAATCTTAGCGATTTTATTAAAGTTAATTCGAATATATCCTTAACAAATTCTAATAATCTTAGCGATTTTATTAAAGTTAATTCGAATATATCCTTAACAAATTCTAATAATCTTGCTAATTATACTTCCAATAATTCTAATATATTTAATACCAGATTAGCAAATCTTAATATTAATACTGATACTATCACACAAGGTTCAAGTAATCGTTTTATAGTTAATGATATTTATAATAGAAATATTACTTTCACTAATACCCTATTTTCTTCTAATATTACTACTTCTAATTTAAGTGTTGTTGGTGATACAACTACTTTAAATACTACTATCTATCAAACTGAACAACTCCAAGTTGTTAATGATACTACTGCGACCGCTATGATTGTTAAACAAGTTAATACAAATAGAAATGTCGCCGAATTTTATCATCAAAATAATTTATTAAATCTTATTATTAATTCTAATGGAAATGTAGGTATCGGTATTACAAACCCTTTAAATAAATTACATGTTAATGGTGATATTAATACAACTAGTTTATTTATTTCTGGTTCAAATATTCAATCAATTATAACAACAACTTCCAATAATCTCATAAATCATATATCATATACTAGTAATATTTTATCAACATCTTCAAGTATATTAAGTTCAGGAGGAACTATGACTGGTCAATTAACATTATCAACAGCAAATGGAAATAATCCTATTACTATAAATTCATCTGCCACTAATGCTAATAATGCTATTAATATTAAAAATAATTTTACTTGTAATGCTTTTATTGGTGTTGGTGGAAATGCTTATGGTGGTTATTATGCCAATAATCTATTTTTTGAATCTTCATCATCTAGTATCATATTTAATACAAATGGAAGAACCTCAACAAGTGTTCCTAATATGATAATTAATTCTTCAGGAAATGTAGGAATAGGAACTACTAACCCTACATGTCTATTAACAATAAATAATTCTGTTAATTTTAAAATTATTTCATTATATGATAATGGTCTTACTAATAGTTTTCAATATGTTGGATTAGGAGCAAGTAATGGTTTATGTTTTAATACATTTAGTTCAGGAGATGCTTTTAAATTTAGAGTAGGTGCTTCTACTACAACTGCTAATGAAGTAATGAGAATTAATGGAAATGGTAGCGTTTGTATTGGAACAGCAACAGCAACCTCATCAAATACTAAATTAACTATATCCGGTTCATCTTCAGGATATTCACAACCTTTAGTAAATATTACACAATCATCTGGAATATGGGATGGTAATTATGCTTTACAAGTTTCCGGATATACTAATTTAGGAGGTTTTAGAATTAATGGTTCTGATACTGCTAATTCAATAAATCAAACAATTTTAAATAGTAATATGGGATTTTCATTAAATCCCGCAAATACATCAGGTAATATATCATTTATGACATATGGATCAGGTGGTAATATTATTTTTTATACTTCTGGAGAAAATGAAAGAATGAAAATAGATAATAATGGTATAATAACAACATCAAGTAATATAGATTGTGGTGGTGGTATTGCTATAACAGGTTCAACAGCTTTTACTAATACAAGTGGTGTCGAATCAGCTAATTTAACAAATACTTATATTAATTTCAAACATGGAGGTAGTGATAATGATTGGTGTTATTTAAGACAAATTGGAGGTAATGATGAATATAAAATGGCTTTAGATTTTCATGATAATGGAACTGAATCAAGATTTTGTATAAGAAATGTTCAATCTACCCCACCAACAGATATAATAACAGAAGTATTTTCTGTAGATAATGGTAATGTTTATTGTTCTGGTAATCTAGGTGTAGGAAATAATGCTCCTCCTGTTAAATTATATGTTGCTGGCGATATTGCTGCCACTGGTGATATAACTGCTTATTATTCAGACATTCGATTAAAAGATATTCATTCTACTATTAATAATCCTTTAGATATCATTAATAATTTAAATGGTTTTTATTATACTCCTAATGAATTAGCAAAATCATTTGGAATTATTAAAAATAAAATGGAAATTGGATTAAGTGCTCAAGATGTTCAAAATGTATTACCTGAATTAGTTAATATAGCTCCTTTTGATATGTCATTAGATGAAAATGGAAATATTAAATCAAAATCTGGAGATAATTATTTAACAATTTCGTATGAAAGATTAGTTCCTATTTTAATAGAAGGTATTAAGGAACAAAATAAAAAAATAAGTAATCTTGAAAATGAAATAAATGAAATTAAAAAAAATTATTCAAAATTATTAATAAAATTCGAATAATTCGTTTTATTAATATGTGGAAATGTAGTTATTTCTTTAATATCTATATATTCCTTTAATTTATCAATATTATCTATATCTATATCATATTCAATAAATTTCCTATTTAATCCAACCAATTTATTCTTTATAGATATATAAAAATCTTCTATTACATTTTCTATACTCATATCAAAATTATTATCATCTAATATTATCTTATCTATATTAAAATATTTTAAACATTTTATATGATTTGTAATATCTCTTCTATTTAATATATATATAATATCTTCATAATTATCAATTATATCATTTATATAATTGAATTGAGGCCAATACTTCTTATTCGGCATCGAATAACTCAATTCTGAAATTACATTTATACCCTTTTCCTCTACATAATATAATAAAGGTTTATTATTTTTATACGCTAATTCTATCAATTCGCCTGCTATTATACTATGATTTTCATTATGTGAATGAATAGTATTATATCCTAATTGTTGAAATAAATAATTAAATGATGTTGTTCCTGATTTAGGTAATCCTATCACAATTATCATTTATATTATATATTTGAAATTAATTCGCAAATATTATTACTATATATCCATTGCCTCCATCTGTTCCACCATTTCCTCCTATTCCTATATTTGAAATATAATGAAAATCAGTATTATTCGGCGGTGGAGAATTTAATGAACTTGATAATGTAGTTGGATTTGTAGGAGCTCCACTTGTTGTCAATAAACACCCTCCTACAAATCCTGAACCACCACCTCCAGCAGCCGAACCCCAATCTCCATTTCCTCCTCCACCTCCTCCATAATAACCACCACCACCAGTTCCTCCACCTTTTCTAACAAATCCACCCTTATATTTACTTCCATTTGATGGAAGAAATGATGTTTGTTGATATACCCAATATGAACAATTCCCTCCTCTATTTCCTCCTTGAGTTTGAGTTCCTCCAAATCCTGAAAAATGACCAACTCCATTATCTACAGCTTGCCAAGCTCCAAATTCAAATGTTTTTACACCTCTACCTCTTACACCATTAATACCCCCTCCAGAACCTCCCCAAGTATCTTCCTCTGTTCCAGCATTTTTTGAACTACCACCTCCGCCACCTCCTCCAGCTACTATTGAAGCATCACTAGCACCATTTCTCCAAACTGATGAAGAACCTCCGCCAGTTCCTGTATTATTTCCATAACTTTCTCCACCATCTGGATAACTTCCAGCAATACTTCCAATAGAAGTTCTCCCTTTATTTCCTACTTTTATAGTTATAACTTCACCTGAATTTACTTGAATATATCCCGATGAATATCCACCAGGACCTCCTATAGTTCCATTATATTGACCTCCACCACCAGCACCCCAAGCTTTTACTAATATCATAGTTGTTCCTGTTGGAATTGTTAATGATTGATCAGCACCTGTAGCATTAAAAATCTTAACAGGTGATTTACCTCTAAAAACAGATAATGATATACTATTACCAATATTTGGTATATTTTGAATTAATTTTGAATAATTCGTCGAACTATTTTGATAATAATCAGATAATTTTATTGATGTTCCTCCATTTAATTTATTTTTTAATTGTGAAAAAGATATTGAATTGCTCGCTGAAAATGCCATCTATTTTATTATTTTAAAAATAATTAATAATATTAAAAATGCCTGTTCCTATATCTACAACTTCTTTCGCAGATATTCAAAATGAATTTGGTGGAACTATTCCAATTAGTTTAAGTGAATATTATAATGCTTCTGGTAAATTTGGTCTTGGAATTACTGGTATTCCAATATCTGGACAATTATCAATAAATAATTTTAGAGGAAAATCTAAAATTATCAATGTAAATATATCTGGTTCTGGATTTACTATTATTACTACTAATGATAATTCTAATTTTAATTACATTTATTTTACAAATAATTCAACTTTCATTATAGATAATTCTTTATCATGTGATATATTTATGATTGGTGGCGGTGGTGGTGCTGGTTATAATCATGGAAGTGGCGGTGGTGCTGGTGCTTATTATTATGGAATTAATAAAACTTTAAATTCTGGAACTTATAATATATTTATTGGTTCTGGAGGTGCTGGAGGAACAGAACCTATAGCTCCAGCAAATGGAGGTGATTCATATATTACTTATAATGGTAGTTCTGATTTAACTTTTGATAGTTTGAATGTTAGATGTAAAGGAGGTGGTGGTGGTGGTTATTATAAAACAGCTATTGGAGTTGCTGGAGGTTGTGGCGGTGGTGCTGATGGTTGGAATAACATTGTTGGTGCTAATACTACTTATTCTGGAGGTGGAACTAATAATACTGGAACAATTGGAACGGGTTTTTCAGGTGGTTCAGCAAGACAATTTTATTCAGCAGGAGAATTAGCAGGAGGAGGTGGAGGTGGTATTGGAGGTGTTGGAGGAAATGCTAGTGGCGTTGAAGGGGGTAATGGAGGAAATGGTTTAGTTATTAATATTATTGGAACAGAACAAGTATTTGGTGGTGGAGGAGGTGCTGGTGAATGGCCTGCTTATTCCGCTAATCCGGGCGGATTAGGTGGAGGTGCTACTTTAACTAATGGAACTTTTGTTAAAGTAGGAGGAGATGCTTCAAGAACAGATGGAGGAAATGGTGGAGACGCTATTATTAATACTGGGTCTGGTGGTGGTGGAGGAAAAGCTGGAAGAGGAGGAAATGGAAGCTCTGGTTTAATTGTTATTAGGTATAAAAATAATTATAATAAAAATTATCCTATTTTGAAAGAAGAAAGACGATATCCTCCTAAGTTATATGATAGTTCAACAGATGAAGTTGCAAATTCTGGTGAATTAACAGGTATTAATCCTACAACATATTATAAAGAAACTATTACAATTAATTCATATTCAAATGGATATGGAATAGGAATTTATAATATTTATTCTTCAAGTGTTTATCGTTCTACTAATGGAAAAAAATTATTATTTAATTTTAATAATAGTGATAGCGAAGGAGCACATTGGGTAGCGAATACTTATACTCAACCATCTGGAAATTATAATAGTTCTAGTTATATAAAACCTGATTATACTGGTGATTGGATAATTATAAAACTTCCTAATTCAATTATATTAAATAGGTTTGTTTTTTATTTACGTTCAGGATTAGTATCAAGATGTCCCGCTTTATGGAAATGTTATGGTTCTAATGATGGTATTACATTCACTGAAATATTAGAAGCATCAAATACGACAACAGCTTTAACGAGTGCTAATTATTCATCTGGATTTTATGAAAAAATATTTACAACATTTTCAATATCTTATTTATATATTGGTTTTACAATTAAAAAATTAGTTGGTGGAGATGCTAATGCTGTTATATTAAATTTTAATGAATTACAATTATTTGGAAAAGATGATAGTTTTATTAATCCAACTGCTTGGTATAAATTTGATGATAATACAAATGTTGGTTTAGATAGTAGTGGTAATGGATATCATTTAACTAATAATACTAATGTTTCACTTGATACTACCAATTATATTAAAGGAACTTCTTCAAGTTTATTTAATGGAACTAATAATTTAAGACGACCATATACTGGAAATTTATTTTCTGATCAATCAGGTTGGTCATTATCATTTTGGGTTTATTTAAGAAAACCTACTGGATTAGTATCCTTAGTAAGCACACGATTAACTGATGGGGCTACTTTAAGAGGTTTTAATTTATATATTAATAATATCGGTGATTTATCAACACAAGTTGGAACAGATCTTGATGCTAATTGGTATTATCCAATATCTATAACAGGGTTTTTAACAGATGGAATTAATTATAAATGGTATCATTATGTCTTAACTATGAAAATGGGGGAACAAAAATTTTATGTAAATGGAATATTAATACAATCTAATACTTTAAATAATATACCAAATTTTCAAAATGGTTCTTCTACATTTGCTATAGGAAGTGCTTCTTATGGTGATTTTTTTGTTCAAAATGGTTTTAGATATGATGATTTTAGATATTATGGAGGTGGAAGAATATTAACACAAGCACAAGTTTTACAATTATATAATGGTGTATCTTAATTAAAAATAATTAATAATATTAAAAATGCCTATTTCAACATCTACAACTTCTTTTACAAATATTCAAACAGAATTAGGTGGAACAAATCCAATTAGTTTAAGTGAATATTATAATGTTTCTGGTAAATTTGGTTTTGGAATTACTGGTATTCCAACATCTGGACAATTATCAGTAAATAATTTTAGAGGAAAATCTAAACCAGTAAATGTTTCTATTTCTATAACTGGAACTTATAATACTGCTTCTGATAATTCTAATTTTAGATATATCTTATTTTCTTCCAATGGAACTTTCACTATTGATAAAAATTTGATTTGTGATATTCTTATTATTGGTGGAGGAGGTGGTGGTGGTATTAATATGGGTTCTGGTGGAGGTGCTGGTGGTGTTGTTTATATAACCAATTATTCTTTAAATTCTGGAACTTATTCAATTGTTATTGGTAATGGTGGATTACCAATGCAAAGTGGTGCCGATGCTTCAACAGCCAATGGTGGTAATTCTATTATTAGAGATAGTATTAATAATGATATTATAACAGCATTAGGAGGTGCTATTGGTAGTTCTCAAAGTTCAACATTTAATGGAATAGCTCCTAAAAGTGGTGGTTCAGGGGCTGGAGGAACAAGAAATGGAACAACTGGAGGTTCGGGAATTCAAAAAACAAGTGGAACAATATCATCAATTTCTAGAATTAATGGTTATGGAAATGCTGGTGGTAATGGAACTAATACAGCTCCTTGGCCATGTGGTGGAGGAGGTGGTGCTGGTGGTATTGGTGGAAATGGTTCAGGAACAATTGCTGGTAATGGTGGTATTGGAATACAAATAAATATAACTGGAACAAATACTTATTATGCTGGTGGTGGAGGTGGTGGAGCTTATAAAGATGGAACATATAATAGTACATCAGCAGGAACTGGAGGATTAGGTGGAGGAGGTAATGGAAGTTTAGGTTCAGCTTCTGGTATATCAGGATTAGCAAATACAGGTGGTGGAGGTGGTGGAGCTGGAGGTGGCGGAGGTGGCGGAACAGGTGGTTCAGGTGTATTTATCTTAAGATATTCTATTTTTAATATTTATACATCTATATCTGGTTCAGGTAATACTATTAATACTCCAAGTGATAATTCTAATTTTAGATATGCTTTTTTTGCTAATAATGGAACTTTCTCTATTAATAAAGATATTACTTGTGATATATTAATAATTGGCGGAGGAGGTGGTGGAGGTTTTAATAATGGATGGGAAGGAGGTGGTGGTGGTGGAGCTGGAGGTGTTGGTATAGGAACTATCAATTTTAAATCAGGTATTAATTATAATATCACTATTGGTTCTGGTGGAAAAGGAGGTTTAACAGCTTATACAAATGGTGAAAATGGAATAAATTCATCAATTATAGGTGATATAATTGATGAAAAAGCATATGGAGGTGGTGGTGGAAGTTTTTACACAGGTTTAGATGGTGGTTCTGGTGGTGGAGCATCAGGATCAAGTCAAAATTATAGTGCTGGAAATGCTACAAAAGGATTATCATCTTCTGGTGCTAATGCTAATATTATTTATTATGGAAATAAAGGAGGTGATGGTATTAATCCGGGTGGTGGAGGTGGCGGAGGTGGTGCTGGTGCTGCCGGAAATCCAACAGCTGGCTCATGGAATTTTGAAGGTGCTAATGGAGGTAATGGAATACAATCATCTATTACTGGTATATTAACTTATTATGGAGGAGGTGGTGGAGGAGCAAGAGGTATTTATGGAACAAATAAAGGTAATGGTGGTTTAGGAGGAGGTGGTAATGGTGCTGGAAATAATACTATTGCTACGGCAGGAATTAATAATACAGGAGGAGGTGGCGGTGGAACAGGTAATTTAGATAATAGTAGTGGAGGGGCTTCAGGTGGTTCAGGATTAGTTATAATTAGATATGCTATTAATTAAAAATCAAAAATTTTATTATTTAATTTATTTTTAATAGAATAATGTCAATTTCATATAATGATATTGTAGGAATTATTAATAATTCTTATAATTACGAAGGTGATTCGTTTGAACTCGAATATATTAATTATACTTCTAATAATTTATTTAATAGTTCTTATGATATGGATGTAGTTAATTCTAATAATTTTGAATTAAAAATAAATTCTATTAATACTGACACTTTAATTCAAGGAACAAGCAATCGTTTCATTGTCGATGATACATATAATAGAGATATTACTTTCACTAATACCATATTCTCTTCAAATATTATAACATCTAATTTAAGTGTTATTGGTGATACAACAGCTTTTAATACTACTTTATATCAAACTGAACAACTTCAAATAGTTAATGATACAACGGCGACTTCTATGATAGTTAAACAATTAAGTTCTAATCAAAATGTCGCCGAATTTTATAATAATATAAATCCTTCATTAGTTATTTCTTCTAATGGTTTTATTGGAATAAATAAGATTTCAGAAATTCAAGAAAGATTAGATATTGATGGTAATATAAAAATAAAAGGGAATATTTATCCTGAAACTGATATAACATTTGATTTAGGAACAAGTAATAAAAGATTTAGAGATTTATATTTATCAGGTAATTCAATAAATTTAGATAATCTATTAATATCTAAAGATTCTAGTAATAATCTAGATATCAAAGATAATCAAGGAAATTATAAAAATATTAATATTAATGAAATTGAATTAAATAATGGTAATACTAAATTAACTTTTCAATTAGATAATGATGGAAATCTAATTTATAAAAAAAATAATATATCAGGAACAGAATTATTATATCCTTCTGTTTATACAAATTTAAGTGATACTACCAATAGTGTTTCTTCTAATGTTATGATTAATTATGTTGGTAATACTTCCAATAATCTCGCTAATTATACTTCTAATACCTCCTTAACAAATTCTAATAATCTCTTTAATTATTCTTTAACAAATTCTAATAATCTCAGTGATTTTATAAAAAATACTTCTAATACCTCCTTAACAAATTCTAATAATCTCAGTGATTTTATAAAAAATACTTCTAATATTTCATTAACAAATTCTAATAATCTCTTTAATTATTCTTCTAATTTTACATATAATACAGCAAAATCTAATATTAACTATAATGATTTATTAAATGAACCATGGATTAATTCAGGTACAAACATTTATAATAATAATTTAGGAAATATAGGCATTGGTTCGCAATTACCATTATATAAATTAGATATTATAGGTGATATTAGAGCTACTAATTTATTAGGTAATGGAACTAATATTTCAAATTTAAATGCTAATAATTTTAGTAGTGGTACATTATCAACAACAAGAGGAGGTTCTAAATGGGGAACATATAGAGGTTCTAATTTGACATATAATACTAATAATGGTTCTATTTTAACAGCTTCTCATTTATGTGGTTATGGAATAACAAGTAATGTATTGCCAAATTTATCACAAACAAATGGGTTTTTAATGTTGCGTCATAATACTTTTAATGGTAATTTAGGTAATAATTTTCCATTTCCAGAATGTGGCACTTTATATACAAATAGTTCATCAGGAGGAGATTGTCCGTGGGGGTTTTATACAGGAGTTGTTAAACATACAGCATTATCCATACCAATAAATTCATTAAGATTTGATATAGGACAATGTGCAATTTTAAATACATTAGAAACACGAACAGGAGTAAATACATTTAATCCATTTTTATCTATGACTTATGTTGGAAATGTTGGTATAGGTTCAACATTTCCAAATGAAAGATTAGATGTTAGTGGAAATATTAATTCAACTGAATATTTAATAAAAAATCAAAATATATCAAATATTTTTACAACTTCAAATGTTTTTAATAATAGATTGGCTATTATTAATACTGATACTATCACACAAGGTTCTAATAATCGTTTTATTGTTAATGATGTTTATAATAGAAATATTACTTTCACTAATAACTTAATTTCTTCTAATATTATTACTTCTAATTTAAGTGTTATCGGTGATACCACAACTTTTAATACTACTATCTATCAAACAGAACAACTTCAAGTTGTTAATGATACTACTGCGACTGCTATGATTGTTAAACAAGTTAATATAAATAAAAATGTCGCTGAATTTTATCATCAAAATAATTTATTAAGTCTTATTATTAATTCTAATGGAAATGTAGGTATTGGTATTACAAATCCTTTAAATAAATTAGATATTAATGGTAATATTAATACAACTTCAATTTCTATAAATAATATTGATATTAACACAACTATCACAAATAATTCAAATGATGCTTATTTAAATTCTTCTAATTTTACATACAATACATCAAAAACAAATATCAATTATAATGATTTATTAAATGAACCATGGATTAATTCAGGAACTAATATCTATAATTTTAATTCTGGAAACGTTGGTATAGGAAAATCTAATCCTTCGACATTATTAGATGTTAATGGTCATATAAATGCTGTTGGAAATATATATACACAAGGTGTTCAACCATTAAATGACGGAACTAGTAAAGCTATTAGTATAAGAAGTAGATTATCTGGAAATGTTAATTTATATAGTGAAAGTGGAAATATAATTTTTTACACAAATTCATCCAATAGATTTATAATTAGTTCAATTGGAAATATTGGAATTGGAACAGATAATCCATTAAGAAAATTAGATATTTTTAATGGAGATTTATTAATTAGAACTTCAAATGAAAGTAATAACGCTAATATTTTATTTGGAACTCAATCTAATTCTTCAGCACCTATAAAAACCGCCATAATTGCTGAAAGTTTAAATAGTTGGAATAGAGCAAATCTTCATTTTTGTTTAGCAGATGACACATCAACCCAATCTAATGTTTCTATTAATTTCGCAAAAATGACTATTTTAAATAATGGAAATATCGGTATTGGTTCTACAAATCCTTTGAATAAATTAGATGTTAATGGTAATATTAATACTACTTCAATTTCTATAAATAATATTGATATTAATACAACTATATCAAATAATTCCAATAATCTTGCTAATTATACTTCAAATATTAACAATACTCTTACTAATACTATATCAAATACTTCCAACAATCTTGCTAATTATACTTCAAATATTAATAATAGTCTTACTAATACTATCTCAAATAATTCAAATAATCTTGCTAATTATACTTCAAATATTTCTTTAACAAATTCAAATAATCTTGCTAATTATACTTCTAATACTTCTAATACTCTTACAAATATTATCTCAAATAATTCAAATAATCTTGCTAATTATACTTCAAATACTTCTAATATCTTTAATAATAGATTAGCAACTCTTAACATTAATACTGATACTATCATACAAGGTTCAAGTAATCGTTTTATTGTTAATGATACTTATAATAGAAGTGTTAATTTCACTGGTAATTTTCTATCATCTTCTGGAACTATTAATTCTTATGATACTATTAATTTTTATAGTTCTATTACACCTGCTTCTTTAACATGGAGCACAAAAGGCGTTTCCGCTCTTGGTGTTGCTCATTCCGCAAATCAATTATCATCTAATGCTTCCGCTGGTGATATGATATTAAGAAGTGATAGTAATAATAAACTTATTCTTCAAAATGGTAGCAATAATGCTTCTATAATTATCGCTAATAATTTTGTTGGTATTGGAACAACAAATCCTTTATATAATCTTGATATTAATTCTAATGTGAATTCTAGAGAATATTTCATTAAAAATCTTAATATATCAAATATATTCGTATCTTCAAATGTTTTTGATAATCGTTCCAATAATTTATTTAATTATACTTCCAATCTTTCATTCACTAATTCTAATTTATTCAATACCAGATTAACAACTCTTAATATAAATACTGATACTATTACACAAGGTTCAAGTAATCGTTTTATAGTTAATGATATTTATAATAGAGATATTACTTTCACTGGTGCTTTAATATCTTCTAATATTACCACATCTAATTTAAGTGTTATAGGTGAAACTACTACTTTTAATACTACTATCTATCAAACTGAACAACTTCAAGTTGTTAATGATACTACTGCTACTGCTATGATTGTTAAACAAGTTAATATAAATAGAAATGTCGCTGAATTTTATCATCAAAATAATCAATTAAGTCTTCTTATTAATTCTAATGGAAATATTGGAATTGGAACTGCTAATTCTTCTAATAAATTAGATGTTAATGGTATTATTAATTCTACTGGTCTTTTGATAAATGGAACAAATATTCAAACATCTATTTCAAATAGTTCCAATAACTTATTCACTATTATTAATAATAGTTATTGTAAAAAAACAACATTCTATTTCACCCCCTATAATCCATATACCTATAATTCAATTACTTATTATACATATAATATTGAAATTTCTAATTTTGTTCGTTTCATTCAACTAAGTCCAACTATAAAACTCGCCAAATTTAGAATTCATACTGCTCCAGTTGATAGTAATTTTAATGGTAGCGAAATAAGGGAATGTGAATATTTAATTATGATGAGCGATTTGAATGGAGTTTTAAATGTTCGTGCTATTGGAAATCCACTAGATGTTTATCTTCAAAAAATACAAGCATGGAAGATTGTTAAATCTTCTTCCTTCACCTATTTAACTTATATATCTCCTATCCAAAATATTAATATTTTGTGTTCAATCATAGATGAAGCATAAATATCGTTTTTATTTTTATTTTTATTTTAATAGATTATATTAATGTCATATTTATTAACAGATTATCCATCTTATACAAATGGCATTTTTTCAAATCTTAATAATAATTATGGATATTTATTATTTACATCAAATTCATCCATTACTTTTAATAATAATGTTAATTGCGATATATTAATAATAGGTGCTGGTGGTCGTGGCGGTATTGGTTATTATTCTGGTGGTGGTGGTGCTGGAGAAGTTATTTATTATCCATCATATACATTCACATCTAATTTTTATAATATTCAAATTGGTTTAGATAGTCCTATAACTTCTAATAGAATTACAAAAATTTCAACAGGAACTACTGAAATTATTAAAGCAATAGGAGGAGGCGATGGTGGTTATAATATTATAAGACAATATCCTCCTAAATTATATAATTCAGTATCAACAGAAATATCAACAACATTAAATAGTATATCATGTTTTAGACAAGATATAACATTAGATACATCTGATATTACTGATGGAAGTGGAATTTATGAAATTTATTATTCTACGAGATTTAATAATAGCGGAATAACATATGGTGGTTATAACGCATTTAATTATATTATTGATGCTAATACTGGACAATTTGGTTCTATAACAGGTGGTTATAGAACAACTACACCATTTGATTATATAGGAACAAAATATTTAGCTGAAAGCACATATAAGGGAGAATTTTTATGTATCAAAATGCCAGTTCCTATTGTTATTACATCTTATAGTATCTATCATATGACGAATACAATTGTACGTGCACCAAAAAATTTTAGACTTTATGCTTCAAATGATGGTATTAATTGGATTACACTTCAAACAATAACAAATGCTGTATATGATACAACTTCATTTATTTATACAAATACAAATTTTTCAACAAATATAACTCCTTATTTATATTATGCGATAGTTATAAATCAAGTATTTGGATTTATTGCACATAGTATTACACAATTTAATGAATGGATAATAAATGGATATGAACCTATTAAATCCTTAATATTATCTACTTCAGGAGGTAGTGGAGGTGGTGGTGGTGGATATTATAATATTCCAACAAATTATAGATATATTCCTAAAGCACCTACAACACGAACAACTGAAGTTAGTAATAGAATTTTAAATGGAATTACTTGTTCTGGATTAGATATAACATTAGATAATACTGGAATAATTTATGGAAGTGGAACATATGAATTATATTATTCATCAGTAAATTATGCTTTAAATAATTTAAATAATCCTTTTCAAATTTTTAATTTTGATAATAATCCAACTTCTATTGGAGGTCATTTTAAATCAACAACTTATAATACATCAACAGGAGTATTTAATAGTTCTAATTATTTAATTGATATCAATTATAAAGGAGAATGGATAGTTATTAAATTTCCGTCTCCAATAATTATGAATAAATATATTTTTACAGCAAGAAATTCATATCCTAATAGAGCACCTAAAAAATATAGAATTTATGGTTCAAATGATGGTATTAATTGGACTATTTTAGATGATGTAAATATTACTTCTACAAGTCAATATATCAGTAATAAATATGAAAAAATAATTCCTAATAATCTTCAATTTTCTTATTATTGTTTAACTATTAATGAAATATTTCCATCAAATGATGGAGTTTTAAATTTCATAGAAATAGAATATTATAACACTATAAATAATTATCAAGGAAGTTCATTAGGTTCTCCTTATAACGTCAATTATTCTTTATTAACTTATGGAAATGATGGAACATCTTTACAAGGAGGAAATGGTGGTTCAGCAAATTTAACATTTGAAATTATTAAAAAACCAAATTCTTCAATAGTATTATATGACAATATTATTTATTCATATTCAATTAATTATCAAAATTCCCAAATAATAAATCAAGGTTCATATACTTCTTCTATTAATAATGGTTCTATCAATATTAATAATATACCTTGGGGAGCTTATTTTGCTAATGACTGGTCTGGAACTACCCTTCTTGATAGTTCAGGTAATGGAAGACATGCGACAACTTCTGCTAATATTACTAAAACAACTGGAATTGGTAATGGAGCATCTGGTGCTATTACATATATATCAGGTGGAACAACTGCTACGATTACTTGGCCTACAGGAAGTATCCCTCCTAATTTTACTATAGTTAGTTTAACAAGATATACAGGAGGATCAACTAAAAGAATTTTACAAGGTAAAAATAAAAATTGGTTACACGGACATTATTTATCTAATAGAGGTTTATGTTATTATGACGAATGGATAACATTGCAAACAACATCAGGAAATTTAACTGATTGGTTATGTTGTATAGGTAAAAATAGTGGAAGTATTCCTAATAATATCATAATTGATGGTATAGCATCTGGAATTAAAACAGGTGGTGCTGGAACAGATGATTTAGTTTTAAATCTTGGCAAAGCTCCATTAGAAACAAGTGATTGGGCTTTATCAGCAGTAATCATATATGATAGAATTTTAAGTGATGAAAATATTAATAATTTAAATAATTATATAAATACTTATAAAACTTCTGGAAATTTAACTCAACTTAAATCAAATATTATTACGAATGAAAATTTTAATATAACAGATAAATCTTACCCTATTTTAAAAGATAGTTATCTAACAGATGAAAGAGAATATCCACCAAAAATATTTGATAGTTTTATAAATCAAAATTATTTATCTTCTGGCGAATTATTTAATATTATTCCAACAACATATATTAAAGAAATTATTATTCTAAATACAGATGATATATATTATGGAAGTGGAGATTATATCCTATATTCATCATCAGCGACACTAATTACAACTGAAAATGGACGTCCTAAATCATTAATGTTTAATAAAAATATTAGTGCTGGAAATTATGGAGGATGGGGTTTTAATTACGATTCCACAAATAATGGATATTATTTATCAACAAGAACTTCTTGTATTAAAAGTGATTATTTAGGAGATTGGTTAATAATTGAATTACCATTACCTATAATATTAACAAAATATCAATTTTTTAATAATCAAATTTCAAGAGCACCTGCTTTATGGCGTTGTTATGGTTCTTTTGATGGTATTAATTGGACTGAAATTATACAAGCATCTAACGATATTACTCCCTTAACTTCTATTAATTATTTAAATGGGTATTATGAGAAAATATTATCATCTTCCATTAATATCTCATATAAATATTTTGGTTTTACTATTAATAAAGTAGTTGGTAATGATACAACAATAATTTTAAGAGAATTTAAAATTTTTGGAAAAGAAGAAAAAAATAATAATACTATAAATCCTGCGGTTTGGTATAAATTTGATGATATAACTAATATTGGAAAAGATGAAATGGGTATTGCTAATATGACGAATAATAATGGAACTTTAACAACAACTGGAATTAAAGGTAGTTTTTGTGCTACTTTTAATGGAACTAATCAATATTTATCTACTTTAACTTTTCCAAATTTAAATAATATAAGTTTCTCTATTTGTTGTTGGTGTGTTCTCAATAATTCAATTACTGCTATAGCATCATTTTTTGGTTATGATAATAATAGTGTTGTTAGCACAAGAGGAGGTTTTTCTATAAATTTTTCAAATAATACCAATTTAACCATGAGAATAGTAGATGAAAATTTAAATTATACTTCCACAAGTTCTTTTGTCAATCAAATAAATTTTTGGTGTTTTACTTTCGATATTTCTAATAATTTTAAAATGACTATTTATCAAAATGGAATTGAAGTTGCTTCAAGAAATGCTGGAGGTGTTTTAAATATTATAACAAATCCTACTTATTATTCATTAGGTAGAAGATATTTTAATAATACTACTGAATATGCTAATGTTAGATTAGATGATTTCCGTGTTTATACAAATATAGTTCTAACATCTAACCAAGTTCAAGAATTATATTATGGAAGAATTGCTTTTTCTTATAAATTTAAAGAAAATTTAACTTTACAAAAATTATCCATAGGTTCTGGAGGAACTGGTGCTACTTCTAATTCAATACCAGTTATTAAAAATAATTTTGGTGATGGAGGTGATGGTAATGGTGGTATTGGATTTCAAGGAGCAGTTATTATTCGATTTCCATTTGAAAATAATATTGGAAATTCTATTTTTTCATCTAATTTAATAAATATTAATGATAATAATTATAGTAATATTGTTTATTATAATGATATTAATCTAAAACCTTCTTTTTGTAATATCGCTTTCACAGGAAATTACGATGATATTATTAATAAACCTAATATAAATTCTTTATCAACTACATCAAATGTTTATTATACATCTAATATCTTAAAATTATATTCAAGTAATATTAATTATAATACAAGTAATAATTTAATTACTTTTAATAATTCTAAATTAAATAATTTAAATTCTAGTCTTTGGATTAATTCTGGATTAAATATCTATAATAATTTAGGTTCCGTTGGTATTGGAACATCCGTTTTTGGTAATAATAAATTAGTTATTAAAGGAAGTTTTAAAGCAGATGATTTTAATATTAAAGGAAGTTCTATTAGTAATTTATTAATCACTTCAAATACATTCGATAATAAAAGTAATAATATTTATAATAATATAAGCAATTTAGATTTCAATTCTAAACAAACTCAAAAAACTTCAAGTCAATTTATTACCAATTCTAATAATTTATTTATCAATTATTTTTCAAATTATAGTCAATATTCCAATCTAATTACTTCTACTTGTAATTCATTAATAATCCCACAAACATCTCAATTAACCATTAATTATTCTAATATATATAATATCAACCAAGGAACTATCAATATTATCTTTAATAATGGTTCTATTAATTTTAATTCTATTACTGATAAATCTTATCCTATCTTGAAAGATATTAATCCAATTGTTTGGTATAAATTTGATGATA
>Ga0207934_1000059_pt1 | contig 21259 bp, 24 predicted proteins | sample LakMenE22Apr09ns_FD_150724 | JGI IMG/M metagenome (GOLD analysis project Ga0207934, IMG submission 150724) | Freshwater microbial communities from Lake Mendota, WI - 22APR2009 deep hole epilimnion (SPAdes) | ecosystem: Environmental > Aquatic > Freshwater > Lake > Epilimnion/Euphotic zone ... | reverse complement strand
CAATGGCATTAAGAACAAGATTAGGTGAACTTCTAAGACCTCTTAACTCTGAGTACGGTAAAGTTTCCCCTGGTTGGGGTACTACTCCAATCATGGGCTTCGTCATGTTGTTATTTTTTGTGTTCTTATTGATTATTCTACAAATTTATAATTCTTCTTTAATCATTGAGAACGTAGATGTTGACTGGGCAAGTCTTGGTAATTAAGGCTTCTACGGTAAATTAAAAATTACACATAAAATCAAAATAGTTCGAAATGAAGAATAGTTATTTTTTATAACTTTATTCTTCATTTCGAACTATTTTGATTTTACAACTTCTACTACTTCATCTAAGGAAAAATTATTTGTATTTACACCACTGTAACTAACTTTTTCAAATCTAACTACAACAGGATATCTAATCCCACTAGTATCAATCGTTGCCACAGTTCCAATATCTTGATACCAGTAAGATTCTTTTCTTAAAATTCTTACCTGCGCCCCTCTTTTAACCATAATTACCTCGCTTTAGTTTCTCATTATCCATATAATTTACATTAAAAAGAATAAGAAAAATTTACTTTAAGTTTTATAACCAAACATTTTACTACTTTCTTACTAAAAGTTCAAATCAATATGGTTTTCATTCACTTCAAATTTTAATAGGTACATTTTTAATGATGAAGTTGCTAGGATAAGATTTATAAGAATAACTACAATTTAATTTATATGAAAATATCGTGGAAAAATATATTTCTCTGGTCTTTACCAGCTCTTGTAATTCTGTTTTTTATATGGCAAGGATTCAGTAATTCAAATAACGCAGATTTTGGGAAGAACGTCGCAAGCTCTAGGATGACTTACGGCAGGTTTTTGGAATATCTTGATATGGGATGGATAAAACGAGTTGATTTATATGACGATGGACACACAGGTATTGTGGAAGCAATTGGACCTGAATTAGGTAATAGAATTCAGAGAATCAGAGTTGAACTACCAAATACAGCCCCAGAATTAATTACAAAGTTACGTAAGGCGAATGTGGATATTGACGCACACCCTCTGAGTGATAATTCTTCTACATGGGGTGTTCTTGGAAATTTACTGTTTCCACTATTGTTAATTGGTGGATTAGCGTTTCTTTTTAGACGATCTAACAATATGCAAGGTGGTCCGGGTCAAGCTATGAATTTTGGTAAGTCAAAAGCTAGATTTTCAATGGAAGCAAAGACAGGTATCACTTTTGATGATGTTGCTGGGGTTGATGAAGCTAAAGAAGAGTTTCAAGAAGTTGTTTCTTTCCTTAAAAGACCTGAACGATTTACAGCAGTTGGAGCTAAAATACCTAAAGGAGTTATGCTTGTAGGACCTCCAGGGACTGGTAAAACACTATTAGCAAAAGCTATTGCTGGGGAGGCGGGCGTTCCTTTCTTTAGTATTTCTGGTTCAGAGTTTGTAGAAATGTTTGTTGGTGTAGGTGCTTCAAGAGTGAGAGATTTGTTTAAGAAAGCTAAAGAAAACTCACCTTGTATTATTTTTATTGATGAAATTGATGCAGTTGGTAGACAAAGAGGAACTGGGATTGGAGGTGGGAATGATGAAAGAGAACAAACTCTAAACCAATTACTAACGGAAATGGATGGTTTCGAAGGGAATACAGGAATTATCATCATAGCCGCTACAAATAGAGTCGATGTACTCGATGCAGCCTTGCTTAGACCAGGAAGATTTGATAGACAAGTTACTGTAAATGTTCCAGATGTTAAAGGACGTTTAGAAATTTTAAATGTTCATGCAAGAAATAAAAAATTATCAGAAGAAATTTCACTAGAAGTAATCGCTAGGCGTACTCCTGGTTTTTCTGGAGCAGATTTAGCGAATTTACTTAATGAAGGAGCGATCTTAACAGCTCGAAGAAGAAAACAATCGATGACAATGTCAGAAATAGATGCTTCTATAGATAGAGTTATAGCAGGGATGGAAGGTACGGTGCTTGTAGATAGCAAAACTAAACGATTAATTGCATATCATGAAGTTGGTCATGCTATCGTAGGAACGCTACTAAGTCACCATGATCCAGTTCAGAAAGTGACATTAATTCCTAGGGGTCAAGCTAAAGGTTTGACATGGTTTACTCCATCCGAAGATCAGTCTTTAATATCAAGATCACAAATACTTGCAAGGATTATGGGAGCTTTAGGTGGTAGAGCAGCAGAAGAAGTAGTATTTGGATATCCTGAAGTAACTACAGGTGCTGGAAATGATTTGCAACAAGTTACTTCTATGGCTCGACAAATGGTAACGAGATTCGGTATGTCTAATATAGGTCCTCTGGCATTGGAAAATCAAAGTTCAGATCCCTTTTTAGGTCGAAGTATGGGTTCTAGCTCAGAATACTCAGAAGATATTGCATCACGTATCGATATGCAAATAAGATCTATTATCCAGCATTGTCATAATGAAACCTTACAGATAATTAAAGATAACAGAGTAGTTATAGATAAACTAGTGGATTTACTTATTGAAAAAGAAACCATCAGTGGTGATGAATTTAGACAGATAGTGGAAGAGTTTACAGATGTACCTGAAAAAAATATCTATATATCTCAAATGTAAAAATTTTAGAACGGGATCGACGGGGCTCGAACCCGCAACTTCCGCCGTGACAGGGCGGTGCTCTAACCAATTGAACTACAATCCCAATTTTGAAGTACTGATATAAATAGTATCATTATTATATTAACTATTCAACTAGAGAATCAAGTTCTGTGAAATTTTCATTAGGAGAGGAAGAGATTCGAACTCTCGGTATGATATAATCATACATCGGATTAGCAATCCGACGCTTTCGACCACTCAGCCACCTCTCCTTAAAATTCTCGCCAAATAATTATAACAAATTTAGTTATACTTTGTATTTTATACAGTCGTATTATTTTAACTGAAAACTTAAATTTTTATTTCGTGGCTTAGGCGGGACTTGAACCTGCGACCTTGGGCTTATGAGTCCCCTGCTCTAACCACTGAGCTACTAAGCCTACGGGTGTTATCATATCATTTTAATAAAGTTGAATCAACAAAAAATTCATCTTTAAAAAAGAATTAAACATATAAAGAAAGTAGCGTGGATTTTTGTTTTAGTTATAAAAAATTAAGAGTTTATTGTTAGTTTCAAACAAATAACCACTATAAGCGTAGAATTTTTTATACGTTTTTGTTTACAATAACTGTTAAGATCCAGTGAATTTTAACTTATAGTCTAAAATTTAAGCTAAAATCTACTGTATTAGTGTAAAAGATGAGAAAGAAGATAAATTAATTAATTTATACGTATGTCTGACTTTTGGGATAACATATTACGATTTCCAAGATTTTTTATCTCCTCTACCTTAGGTTTGATACTAACTATCATAGGGCCATTTTTCAATCTTCTTAGAAGTCCACAAACAGCATTAATTTTATTCTCAATAATTTTACTGGCAGTTGTTTTCTTATTTCTTACATTAAAGGCAATGTTAAATTTAGATATAGATTCTACATTACTGACTTCTTTCATTAACAAAAGTATTACGTAAAAATGAGGTTTTAAATACAATGCTTTCAGCTAACCTAACAAAAAGAGAAACTACTGGTGCTTTTGCACTTATTGACAGCTTAGTCCGCCATAATGTTAAACATATATTTGGTTACCCGGGAGGAGCCATCTTACCTATCTATGACGAACTATATGCATGGGAAAAAGAAGGATTTATCGAACATATACTAGTTAGACATGAGCAAGGAGCCGCACATGCTAGTGACGCATATGCTCGAGCTACAGGGAAAGTGGGAGTTTGTTTTGCGACATCTGGTCCAGGAGCTACAAACCTTGTGACTGGAATTGCTACTGCTCACATGGATTCCATACCTATGGTTATAATTACAGGTCAAGTAGGAAGATCATTTATTGGTACAGATGCTTTTCAGGAAATTGATATATTTGGAATAACTCTGCCAATTGTCAAACATTCCTATGTAGTTCGAGACACTAAAGATATGTCTAGAATAGTGGCGGCAGCCTTTTTCATAGCTAAATATGGACGTCCAGGTCCTGTACTAATCGATGTACCAAAAGATGTGGGTTTAGAACCGTGTGACTATCTACCAGTGGAGCCAGGTAATATAAATCTCTTAGGCTGCCCTCCTATCATAAATAGTAACAAAAAACGAATAGAACAAGCTGCGAATCTTATAAAACAGTCTAATCAACCTCTTCTTTATGTCGGAGGAGGTGCAGTTGTTTCTGGTGCATATAAGGAAATCACAGAGTTATCAGAATATCTGCAAATACCTGTCGCTACAACATTAATGGGCAAGGGTATCATAGATGAAAACACTCCTCTTTCTTTAGGAATGTTAGGAATGCATGGAACTGTATATGCAAATTATGCAGTGAGTGAGTGTGATCTTTTAATTGCTTTGGGGGCTCGGTTTGATGATCGAGTTACTGGGAAGCTAGACGAATTTGCTTGTCATGCACAAGTAATACATGTGGATATTGATCCAGCAGAGGTAGGAAAAAATAGAATCCCTCAAATTGGAATTGTAGGTGAAGTTAAAGAAGTGGTTCAAGAACTTCTAGATTGGGTTAAACAAAACGGTAAACCTAATCATGAGCAAACTGAACCTTGGAGAAAACGTCTAACTCGCTGGCGTAATGAATATCCTTTATTAGTTCCTAAAAATGCACAAAACTTATCTCCTCAAGAAGTTATCTCGGAAATAAGTAACTATGCATCAAAAGCATATTGGACTACAGATGTGGGTCAACATCAGATGTGGGCTGCGCAGTTTATTCGAACGAGTCAAAGACGTTGGATAACAAGTGCAGGCCTAGGAACAATGGGATATGGATTACCAGCAGCAATTGGAGCCCAAATTGCTCATCCAGATTCACAAGTAATCTGTATATCTGGAGATGCTAGCTTCCAGATGAATATGCAAGAATTAGGGACTGTAGCACAGTATAGTCTACCTATCAAGATAATGATCGTTAATAATCGGTGGCAGGGAATGGTAAGACAATGGCAACAAGCCTTTTATGGTGAACGTTATTCACATTCTAATATGGAAAAGGGGGCTCCTAATTTTATTCAATTAGCCGAAGCCTTTGGTATTAAAGGAGTTTTGATAAAAAATCGATCCGAGTTAGCGGATTCGATCCAAATGATTATGGAATATGATGGTCCAATAGTAGTAGATTTCCAAGTTATACCAGATGCTAATTGTTATCCAATGGTTGCACCAGGTAAGAGTAATGCACAAATGATAGGCGTATAATAGAAACTATGTCGAATTCTTATATTGGGCCGGGTTGGATTTGAACCAACGTAGGCGTAGCCAGCGGATTTACAGTCCGCCCCCTTTAACCCCTCGGGCACCGACCCATAGATTAAGTTCTAGAATTATTATTCTTATGAAATTAATCTATCACAGAAATAAAAACAATACAAGACCCTTAAAAAATGGATAGCTAATTAAAAGCTATCCTTAATCTCATAGTAAAAGATTTAATCAAATCTCTGTTGTAGTCTTGTTGCTTTACCAAATCTTAATCTTAAATAATATAATTTAGATCTTCTAACTCTGGAGCTTCTTAAAATCTCAATGCTTTTTAGTTTGGGGGAATGTACTAAGTAGACTCTCTCAACACCTACTCCTTGCATAATTCGTCTCAGCGTAATCGTTGCATTTAGCCCTGAATTTTTTTTAGAAATTATCACACCTTCAGTAAATTGAACTCTCTCTTTATTACCTTCAGTTATAGAAACCCCTAATTTTACTGTGTCCCCAACCCTAATATTTGGTAAGTTTGGATTTAAAAATTTATTTTCTAATTCCAGTTGATAATTTGTCGCGTCCTTTAATTTCATGATTTTCTTTTTTTGTTAAAATTCTAATAAGCAGATAGTAGACTTAAAATAAAAAAAAAGCATAAAAAATAAACAAATTTTTATTAGTTACACACATAACTTTATTTTAAACTACTTAACCGAGGTAACCCAAGAGACTATCATACAGACATCAATGATAATTAACATGTGGTAGAACTTTAAAAGTATGTTCGAACGTTTTACAGAAAAAGCTATAAAAGTTATTATGTTGGCCCAAGAAGAGGCTAGAAGATTAGGTCATAACTTTGTGGGTACAGAGCAAATTTTACTTGGATTAATAGGGGAGGGTACTGGTATTGCTGCAAAAGTACTAAAATCAATGGGTGTTAATTTAAAAGATGCAAGGGTTGAAGTTGAAAAAATCATAGGTCGAGGCTCAGGCTTTGTAGCAGTTGAAATACCGTTTACTCCTAGAGCAAAAAGAGTTTTAGAACTTTCACTGGAAGAGGCTAGACAATTAGGACACAATTATATAGGAACAGAACATTTATTATTGGGATTAATTAGAGAAGGAGAAGGAGTAGCAGCTAGAGTGTTAGAAAATCTTGCACTAGATTTAACTAAAATTCGTACTCAAGTTATACGTCTACTAGGAGATACTGCAGAAGCAACTACCGGGAATCCTCAAAACAAAGGTAAAACTCCTACATTGGAAGAATTTGGGAGTAATTTAACTCAGAAAGCAGCTGAAGGTAAGCTAGATCCTGTGATAGGAAGACAAAAAGAAATTGAAAGGGTTATACAGATTTTAGGTCGTAGAACAAAAAATAATCCAATTTTAATTGGTGAACCTGGTGTAGGTAAAACTGCAATTGCAGAAGGTTTAGCTCAGCGAATTACAAACAGAGATGTACCTGATATTCTTGAAGATAAACGAGTGGTAACTTTGGACATTGGCCTATTAGTTGCTGGTACAAAATATAGGGGTGAATTTGAAGAACGGTTAAAAAAAATAATAGACGAGATAAGAGTTGCAAATAATGTGATTCTTGTGATAGATGAAGTGCATACACTAATTGGGGCTGGTGCAGCAGAGGGAGCTATCGATGCTGCTAATATCCTTAAGCCTGCTTTAGCTAGAGGAGAAATGCAATGTATTGGTGCAACTACACTAGAGGAGTACCGAAAACATATTGAGAAAGATCCGGCTTTAGAAAGAAGATTTCAACCTGTAATTGTTGGAGAACCAAGTGTCGAAGAAACTATAGAAATACTATATGGATTACGAGATAGATACGAAAAACATCATAAACTTGTAATATCCGATGAGGCTTTAACAGCAGCTGCCAAATTTGCAGATCAATATATTGCAGATCGATTTTTACCAGATAAAGCTATAGATTTAATTGATGAAGCTGGTTCAAGAGTGAGGTTATTACATTCTCAATTACCGCCTGCAGCTAAAGAATTGGACAAAGAACTTAGAGAAATTTTAAAACAGAAAGATGAAGCCGTTCGAGGTCAAGATTTTGAAACTGCTGGTCAATTAAGAGATCGAGAAATGGAAATTAAAGCTCAAATTGCTGCTATAGCTCAAAGTAAGAAAGGAGAAAGTGAACCTTCAAAAGAAGTATCCGTAGTAACAGAAGAAGATATCGCACAAATTGTAGCTGCTTGGACAGGTATACCAGTTAATAAAATGACGCGAAGCGAATCTGAAAAGTTACTCCAAATGGAAGAGACCTTACACGGAAGAATTATCGGGCAAGACGAAGCAGTCGTAGCAGTTTCTCGGGCTATTCGAAGAGCCAGGGTAGGTCTAAAAAACCCGAATAGACCTATAGCAAGTTTTATATTTTCAGGTCCAACTGGAGTTGGAAAAACAGAGTTAACTAAAGCACTAGCATCTTACTTTTTTGGTTCTGAAGAGGCAATGGTAAGATTAGATATGTCTGAATATATGGAAAGACATACAGTATCAAAACTAATAGGATCTCCTCCTGGTTACGTTGGTTATAATGAAGGTGGACAATTAACCGAAGCGGTTAGAAGACGCCCATATACCGTAGTATTGTTTGACGAGATTGAAAAAGGCCACCCAGACGTGTTTAATTTATTACTTCAAATTCTCGAAGATGGAAGGCTAACTGACTCAAAGGGTCGTACTGTAGATTTCAAAAATACTTTACTAATTTTAACATCTAATGTAGGTTCTAAAGTTATTGAAAAAGGTGGTGGTGGTCTTGGATTTGAGCTTTCCGAGAATGCTAGTGATACTCACTATAATAGAATAAAAAGCTTAGTAAATGAAGAACTAAAACAATATTTTAGACCTGAATTCTTAAATAGATTGGACGAGATTATTGTATTCAGACAATTAACTAAAGATGAAGTTGGAGAAATAGCAGAGATAATGTTAAAAGAAGTTTTTACTAGAATATCGGAGAAAGGTATTCAGTTAGAAGTAACTGCAAGATTTAAAAGTCACCTTATAGACGAAGGTTATAATCCAATCTATGGGGCTAGACCTCTTAGAAGAGCTGTTATGAGACTATTAGAAGATACTCTATCAGAAGAATTTTTATCTGAAAAAATTAAAGAAGGTGACACAGCAGTTGTCGATGTGGACACAGATGGTAAAGTACAAGTATTATTAGGAGAAAAATTAGAGTTATCTAAAGTTTAATTTTACTACTGCCAGAATAGAGCTCATTCTGGCAATATTAAAATTAATTGGTTAACCATTGTCAAAAAAATAAAATTGATGTATAAAGAATAAGAATTACAGCCGGGATAGCTCAGTTGGTAGAGCAGTGGATTGAAAATCCACGTGTCACCAGTTCAAACCTGGTTCCTGGCATGAAGTGTCTAAAAAAAGTTTAGTTTAACCGAAAAATCAAGATAACTTTTTAAATTATAAAAAATCTTCAAGAAATAAATAAAAAGCTTATATTTCTAGTTAGTAAAAAACTTTGGTATCAATATATCCTAGATAAATGTTTTTTGTTATAATTATTTTTATGGAGAGATGGTCGAGTGGTTTAAGGCGCAGCACTGGAAATGCTGTTTAGAGGTGACTTTAACGAGGGTTCGAATCCCTCTCTCTCCTAAAAATTACTGCTAGTAACAATAAAGTCTTACACCTTAGCGTCCTTAGTTCAGTTGGTAGAACGCAGGTCTCCAAAACCTGATGTCGAGGGTTCAAGTCCTTCAGGGCGTGTTAGAATAAAGTTCTTATATAACTATGGAAATTATCTATGAGCTATAATAAAATTTGTTTATGTACCTTATGCTAAATAAGGATTAAGTTATTATTAGTAAAAAAAGATAAAAAAAATATGGCTAAAAAAGTTGTTGCAATCGTAAAACTTGCTTTAGACGCTGGAAAAGCTACACCCGCACCCCCTGTTGGTCCAGCATTAGGTCAACGAGGTGTCAATATCGTAATGTTCTGCAAAGAGTATAATGCAAAAACTGCCGATAAAATTGGATATATTATTCCTGTTGAAATTACAGTGTACGATGATAGAAGTTATACTTTCATCTTGAAAACTCCTCCTGCCTCTGTTTTACTTATCAAAGCAGCTGGCGTTCTAAAAGGTTCAGGAGATCCTCAAAAGAAAAAAGTGGGATCTATTACAAGAAAACAATTAGAAGAAATAGCAGAGACAAAGTTACCTGATTTAAATACTAAAAGTAGAGAATCGGCTATGAGAATTATCTCAGGGACCGCAAAGAATATGGGTATATTAATTAAAGAATAATTGTAAAAAATAATGGCAAAAGTTTCACAAAGAATAAAAAAAATTCACGAAAAGATCGAGTCAAGACCGTATAAAGCATTTGAAGCATTACAATTATTAAAAGAAACGGCAACAGCCAAATTCATTGAAACGGCTGAAGCACATATAAGTTTACGGTTGGATACTAAATACGCGGATCAACAACTAAGAACTACAGTTATCCTTCCAAAAGGAACTGGTAAAAAAATTCGAATCGGTGTTATAGCTCAAGGAGAAAAAGTAAATGAATCCTTATCAGCTGGTGCTGATTTGGCAGGATCTGATGAACTGATACAAGATATTTTAAAAGGAATAATTAACTTTGATCGGTTAATAGCTACCCCAGATATGATGCCTGCTATAGCAAAATTAGGTAAAATACTTGGGCCACGAGGCTTAATGCCTTCTCCTAAATCAGGTACAGTGACTTCAGATGTAAAAGGAGCAATAGAAGAATTTAAAAAAGGTAAATTAGAATATAGAGCTGATAAGAGTGGAATTGTACACTTACCTTTTGGAAAAACAGACTTTTCGATTGAGGATTTACTTGCAAACCTTGAAGTAGTTCAAGAATCAATAGATAAGAACAGACCATCAGGAGCAAAAGGAAGGTATTGGAAAAGTTTTTATATTTGTAGCACAATGGGTCCATCTATTTCGATAGATATAAACAACTTCCGAGATAAAGTATTCTCATAAAATATAAATCTACTCTTTCAATTAAGAAGCAAATAAACAAAATATACTCATATGACAACAAAAGTAGAAGAAATTATCGAACAACTAAAAACTTTAACTTTATTAGAAGCAGCAGATCTAGTAAAACAGATTGAAACAACATTTAATGTTAGTGCTTCTGCATCAGTAGGTGCAATTAGTATTGCTTCCCCTACTGCAGGAGCAACGCAAGAAGTGGAAGAAAAAACTGAATTTGACCTAATTCTAGAAGAAGTCCCTGCAGATAAAAAAATAGCCGTACTTAAAGTTGTTAGAACTTTAACTGGTCTGGGACTTAAAGAAGCAAAAGATTTAGTTGAGTCTACACCGAAAAATATTAAAGAAGGTGCATCAAAAGATGATGTAGAAGCTGCTAAAAAACAATTGGAAGAAGCTGGAGCCAAAGTAAAAATTAAATAAAAAATAGATCCAAAGAGAACCCTCTTTGGATCTATTTTTTATTTAATTTTTTCCACTAAAATAAGCCTAATGTTAAAGCTTGATTGATAGGTAAACACGCTCCAATCCCTAGCCATATCGCAAAGACTATACTGAATAAAAATAAGGCCATTGCAAACGGTCTACGGAATGGATTTTGAAACTTATTAATACTTTCTATAAATGGAACAGTAATTAATCCTAGCGGAACAGCAGCCATGGATAAAACCCCTAAAAGCTTGTTTGGTATCACTCTTAGTAGATTAAACGTTGGGAAGAAATACCATTCTGGTAGAATTTCTAGAGGAGTAGCAAATGGGTCTGCTTTCTCACCTAGAGGAGAAGGAGATAATACTGATAATCCAACCATACACCCAAGAGTTCCTAGAATAACTACGGGAAACATATATAATAAATCATTAGGCCATGCTGGTTCACCATAGTAGTTGTGACCCATTCCTTTTGCTAATTTTGCACGTAATTTAGGATCTGTTAAATCCGGTTTCTTTAACACTGACATAAAATTTACTCCTGAAATAAATTGAATTAAAACTTGAAGTTATAAAGGACCTGAAATCCCTTGTTTTCTTATCATTAAGAAATGAGTTAACATTAAAACAGCTGCTGCAACTGGCAGAACAAATGTATGTGCGCTATAAAATCTTGTTAAAGTGTTTTGACCTACACTTACACTACCTCTAAGAAGCTCAACTAATAAGCTACCTACAACAGGTATAGCTTCTGGAACACCAGTTACAATTTTGCAAGCCCAATAACCTACTTGATCCCATGGTAAAGAATAACCTGTTACACCGAAAGATACTGTAACAACGGCTAATGTTACTCCAGTTACCCAAGTCAATTCTCTAGGTTTTTTAAAACCACCTGTTAAATACACTCTAAAGATATGAAGGATCATCATAAGAACCATCATACTTGCAGACCATCTATGCATAGATCTGAAAAGCCAACCATAATTCACTTCTGTCATAATGTATTCTACAGAAGCAAATGCTTCAGCTACAGTAGGTCTGTAGTAAAAAGTCATAGCAAAACCTGTAGCTACTTGAATTATAAAACATGTAAATGTAATCCCTCCAATGCAATAAAAAATATTTACATGAGGTGGAACATATTTACTTGTAATATCATCCGCTATTGCTTGAATCTCAAGACGTTCTTCGAACCAATCGTAAACTTTACCCATAAAAATTCAATAGAAATATTTAGACCTATTTACTAAAAGATATAAAAGTGATTTTCTTACAGTCTATATAGATACATTATATCATAAAGATACGTTTAGGATCATAGGAGCAGTAAAAATGTTTGCACAAAATGAAAGTATCATCCAAATTGTTATGCTAGATAATGAAGAAAATTTACTTGAGGCTATAAAAAACTACTTTTTTCAGAAAAGTATTAGAATGATTGTAGCAACTAAATCAGACGTGGCTTGGATTGAGTTAAAAAAAAATTTACCAGATTGTCTAGTTATAGACATAGTCATGCCAAATAATGAAGGATATAATTTTATTAAAAATCTAAAAAAGGATAAACATTTTCAACATATTCCTTTTATTTTACTCACAGCAAAGGGTTTAACACAAGATCGAATTCTTGGTTACAAACTAGGTTGTAGTGCATATATATCTAAACCATTTGACCCAGAAGAATTAGAATCTATTATAAAAAATATAGTAGCAAGAAAGGATATAGACTTGCAATCAATGTTAAAAAATTATTTATTAATAAAAGAGATCAAAGTCAATCTTGTGAAGAAATATAATCAATCTATTCAAGGTAAACTAGATTTCTCTTTAACCTCTCAAGAACACTATGTATTAAATCAGATTTTACTTGGAAATAGTATTAGCCATATATCTTCAGATCTCCATGTAAGCCGACGTAATATAGAAAAATATATAACTAGAATACTTGATAAAACTCGGTCAAAAACTATTTTAGATTTAAAATCTTTATATTGGTATGTTAAAAAGAATTAGTTCTAGGGCGAATGACGGGAATCGAACCCGCGAATAATGGAGCCACAACCCATTGCCTTAACCCCTTGGCTACATCCGCCTCAATGTATATTAAATAATAACGTAGAAAAAGAAAAAAGTAAATAGGAGATGCTGATAACAACTTTAGAAAATAAGCTTAATTTATCAAATCACGACTTATTTTCTAAGATCGTTAACATTTTCGCAACCACTATGTATCAAAAGTACTTGATTTTGTGAAAGTCAACCCATTATCTTCAGAGTAGCGTTCCATAAATCTCATAAATCTATCCCAAGATTCTTTGGTTTGCATGATATGAACAGCTTCAATCCCCTGTGGTTTTCCATTAACAAATCTAGCATTTACATCACGGGTAACAATCTGACCTTCTTCATCTAACAAATACATACCAGTAATTGTTCCTTGCTGAGAAGTCGTATTTTCTAAAACTCTGGGGTTAGAGAACCTAAAAGTAGCTGTACCAGTGCTTCCATCACGTGATCTAGTTAGTCTTACATCAGGAACCACATCCTCGTTAACACCCTGAATAAATTGTATCACTGCCATAAATGTAATCGTGCTTACGTTTGAATTTAGAAATAACTAGTAATTATTATAGCATTATGTAAATTTTGACTAGAGCTATAACTATTTAAAAATTTATTGTATCTGGGGTGGGAGGATTCGAACCTACGAGTGGCGGAGTCAAAGTCCGCTGCCTTACCACTTGGCGACACCCCACTATATAATAATCACTTATCCACTATACAAAGAAAATTACATAATTTACTTAATCGTGCAAGGAGGGATTCGAACCCCCGACACCGTGGTTCGTAGCCACGTGCTCTAGTCCACTGAGCTACAAGCACTTTTTAGTATTAAAATTAGCATAACATATTTAATCTGTTTTTATCAACAAGTTATGTGAGTTTCAACTTATTTAAACTCAATCCACATTTGAAATTTGTGAAATTTTCTCTCCTTTATTTTTTATCCCCTATAATTATCTTTGTTATTAGATTATATTCTTTTATTTTAAAATTTAATTATTAGACCATGTTTGGAGAATCCTTATGAGTAAAGTTATCTTGTATCAAGAAAACGCCCGTCGAGCATTAGAAAGAGGGATGGATATACTAGCTGAAGCTGTATCTGTTACACTTGGGCCAAAAGGTAGAAATGTAGTATTAGAAAGAAAATTTGGCGCCCCCCAGATTGTCAATGATGGAGTTACTATTGCTAAAGAAATTGAATTGGAAGATCATATTGAAAATACAGGTGTAGCTTTAATACGGCAGGCCGCTTCTAAAACAAATGACGTCGCTGGAGATGGAACAACAACCGCTACAGTTTTAGCTCATGCCATGGTTAAACAAGGTATGCGTAACGTAGCTGCTGGAGCCAATCCTATAGCTTTAAAGCGAGGAATTGAAAAAGCGACTCAGTTTGTAGTTAGTCAAATCTCCGAATACTCACGACCAGTTGAAGATACAAGATCTATCACTCAAGTAGCCACTATATCAGCCGGTAACGATGATGAAGTCGGTCAAATGATTGCTAATGCAATTGACAAAGTTGGTCGAGAAGGCGTTATCTCTTTGGAGGAAGGTAAATCAACTTTTACAGAATTAGAAATGACTGAGGGGATGTATTTTGAAAAAGGGTACATATCTCCGTACATGGTAACAGATACGGATAGAATGGAAATTGTACAAGAAAATCCATTTATACTTTTAACAGATAAAAAAATTACTTTGGTACAGCAAGAACTAGTTCCTGTTCTGGAATTAGTTGCAAAGACAGGTCGTCCACTTTTAATTATTGCCGAAGACGTTGAAAAGGAAGCCTTAGCAACTTTAGTTGTTAATAAAATTCGTGGTGTACTAAATGTAGCTGCAGTTAGAGCTCCTGGATTTGGAGATCGAAGAAAGGCTATGCTAGATGATATTGCAATCTTAACTGGTGGGGAAGTCATTTCTGAAGACGCAGGATTTAGTTTAGAATCTTTGCACATTGACATGTTAGGTCAAGCTAGAAGAATAACGATAACAAAAGAAGGGACAACTATAATTGCAGAAGGAAATGAGAGAGAAGTTAAATCTCGATGCGAACAAATAAGACGTCAAATTGATAGTAGTGATTCTTCTTATGAAAAAGAAAAATTACAAGAACGATTAGCAAAACTAGCGGGAGGAGTAGCAGTTATAAAAGTGGGTGCTGCTACGGAAACTGAGATGAAGGATCGAAAGTTACGTCTAGAAGATGCTATTAATGCAACTAAAGCAGCTGTAGAAGAAGGAATCGTTCCTGGAGGTGGTGCTACTTTAACCCATATTTCGAAAGATTTAGAGTACTGGTCTAAAGAAAACCTAATAGAAGAAGAGCTAATTGGTGCTTTGATTGTTGAAAAGGCCTTAAGCTATCCTCTTCGAAGAATTATAGAAAATACAGGTGTCAACCCAGCTGTAATAATCGAAGATATAAAAAATAGTGATTTTAATATTGGATACAATGCTTCTACAGGCATGATTGTTGATATGTATGAAGAAGGTATAATCGATCCTGCAAAAGTTACTAGATCTGCATTACAAAATGCATCTTCCATTGCAAGTATGATTCTAACAACGGAATGTATCGTTGTGGATAAACAATAATAAGATCCGTAAGCATCTTTCTTATAGTTTTATAAGTTTGATGCTTCCAAACAAAGTACTGTGTGTTAGTTTTTTATTTAAATGTATTATTGGATTATTTAAGTTAGAAGTAATATTTTGTTTATGAATAATCCGGTAACCTAATAATTTACCTTCTATGTCTAAACTACAAGAAAACAACTCTTGACTCAAGAGGCTTATTCTATCTTTGTATTTTAAATCTAAGAGGATTTTTGTTTCTTTTGAATTAATCTCTGACAATGTATAAGAACGTAATGTTAATTGGTTTTCAACTTTATTATCTTCTTCGTTTGAGTATTTTTTATGCATCCTCTGTGTGAAAAAAGAATATACTACTAAACAATATATTAGGAAACAGTGGTATTTAAACCTCTCTAATAATTTATTCATGAAACTTTTTTGTATAAAACTCGTGTAGGCTATTAACAGCAACTGTGCTCAAATAGGATTTGTCTAAAGTCATTTTACTCCGTTCTAAATCAAACGAATTTTCATAGGATGAAGCGAAAATAAATTTTTTAAAAAATTTTAATACAATTCGATTCGTGATCTTGCACGATAATACTTTTTTCAAATTTACTGAATACAAAACTTTTAAAAAAAGTCTTGTGATATTTTTTTTTATATCTTCTAAAGATTCAGTGTCTTTTACGCACACAGTTCTGGTAGAGTACAAAATTTTTAATTTCAATTGAGTTTCTATCAAACCTTCTAGTAATACATCAGTCGAGTCTATCATGCAATTTGATCAAGTAAAAGATTAGAAAAGATACCAAAGGGTATCTTTTCATGTAAATATATTCTAACTGTTTCCTGCAAATATAAGATCTGGAAACTTAGATTGTACCTCTCCGAAAGATGATTTCTTTCCTTGTTCTTGCCAATAGTTAATAATTTCAGTCGCTTTATTTAAAATCTCTACCCTCTCTCTCTCAGAAATCCAAGGCTTCGCTTCTAATTCTAATTTGATTTGTTCCCAAGCATCATTTCTTGGCCAAAAAAAGTAGCATGTTAAAGGACTAGTACTGTTACCTACTATCTGATCCACAGATAATGCTAAATTATTCTCTAACCACAAAACTTTTAGTGTAAATTTCGGCAATTGTATTCTCCTAAACTATTTTATAGGTTGTATTCTTTTTAATAAATTTTCAACAGTAGGTGTTGGTTGCGCCCCTTGATTCAAGCGAATATTAATTCGAGATAGATTTAAATTTACCTCTTTTGTTCTAGGATTATAAAATCCTAATTCTTCTATAGCTCTACCATCTCGTTTGGTAGAGCTTGTCATAGCTACAATTCTATAGCTTATTTGACCTTTACGACCATACTTTTTTAGTCTAAGTTTTATCATTGTTTTATTATTTTAATTCATTTGGTTCTAGAATAACTGTTTTAGTATACGTTTTAGATTATTTTAATAATATCTCTTTAAAATTATTTTGTTCCCTTAATCAATATTAAACTTAATTCGTGCTTAATCCTACGTTGCTAGCAATTTGCATTATACACTGCAATAATATAAATCCCAAAATTGGTGAAATATCAATCCCTACTAAAGGGGGAACAATTCCTCGAAACATTCTTAAGTAAGGGTCTGTTAATCTACTTAAGGAGTAAAAGGGCTGCCCGTACCAATTAACATTTGGAAACCACGTAAGTGATACTCGAATTAGTAATAGAATTAAATAGATTTGTAAAAAGCCTAAAAATGATGAAAATAGTAATGTTAAAGAATTTGTCATATATTTTATCTATAGTCATAGGTCATATAAACATCAAAATTTATTGATATAGTTTATTTATTATAAAGCTATAATATTACTATTATTACCGTTTGTTTAAGTCTAAAAATTTCTTTTACACGACTTTATGGAGAAAGAGAATAGTTTTTTACCTTGGGTGTGGGGGTTTACAACTTCAGCTGAGAATTGGAATGGAAGAATGGCTATGTTAGGATTTCTATTTACAATATTGATTGAGTCTTTCACTGGGAAAGGAATAATTCATTTTTTAGGAGTCCTTTAAATATAAAAAAAGCTATGTTCTTAATGAACATAGCTTTTTTCATGTTATGACTAATCTAGTGGTCTCAAAGAAAGAGTAGGCTCGTTTTCACGATTGATACCTTTTTCGAATCCAGCTGCAGCCGCTCTAGCACGACCCGCATGCCAAAGATGACCAATATAGAATGCAAAACCTAAGAAGAAATGTGCACAAGTCAACCAACTACGTGGAGATACGAAATTCACGGAGTTAATTTCTGTAGCAACACCACCTACAGAGTTCAATGAACCCAAAGGTGCGTGAGTCATGTACTCAGCAGCTCTTCTTTCCTGCCAAGGTTGAATATCATTTTTAATTTTGTTCAAATCTAAACCGTTAGGTCCTCTTAAAGGTTCAATCCAAGGGGCTCTTAAATCCCAGAACCTTTGTGTTTCTCCACCTAAAATAATTTCACCACTCGGTGATCTCATTAAATATTTGCCTAAGCCTGTAGGACCTTGTGCAGAAGCAACGTTAGCTCCTAAACGTTGGTCTCTAACTAAGAAAGTGAAGGCCTGAGATTGAGAAGCTTCTGGGCCAGTTGGTCCATAAAACTCACTAGGATAAGCTGTATTATTGTACCAAGAATATTGACTAGCAATGAATCCCATCAGGGAAACAGCCACTAAACTATAGGATAAATAAGCTTCACCAGACCATACATAAGCTCTTCTAGCCCATGCAAAAGGCTTAGTCAAGATATGCCAGAAACCTCCAACGATACAAGTTAAACCTATCCATATGTGACCACCGATGATATCTTCCATGTTATTTACACTTACGATCCATCCATCGCCACCCCATGGGGATTTTAATACATAACCAAAAATAACCACTGGATTTAGAGTAGGATTATCAATAATTCTTACGTCTCCTCCTCCTGGTGCCCATGTATCATAAACTCCGCCTAAGTACATTGCTTTTACAACTAGTAAAAGAGCACCAAATCCTAAGATTATTAAATGAATACCAAGAATAGTTGTGATCTTATTTTTGTCTCTCCAGTCATAGCCAAAAGCAGGGAAAGATTCTTCCAAAGTATCAGGTCCTATAAGAGAGTGATAAACTCCACCGAAACCTAATACAGCTGAAGAGATAAGGTGTAAAACTCCCACAACGAAGTACGGGTAAATATCTACAATTTCTCCACCTGGTCCCACACCCCAACCTAATACGGCTAAGTGTGGTAATAAGATTAAACCTTGTTCATATAGAGGCTTTTCTGGTATATAGTGAGCAACTTCAAATAATGTCATTGCACCACACCAAAATACCATTAGCCCAGCGTGAGCAACGTGAGCACCAAGAAGTTTTCCAGAGACGTTGATTAAACGAGAGTTGCCAGACCACCAAGCAAAACCAGTAGACTCAATATCGCGACCTGCAACACCTAAAGTTGAATTAAAGGGCGTTTCCACGTGGTAAAACCTCCTCAGGGAATATAAAGTTTTCATGTGGCTGATCTTGAGCAGCCATCCAAGAACGGATACCTTCGTTTAGAAGGATATTTTTTGTATAGAACGTCTCAAACTCTGGATCTTCTGCAGCTCTAAGCTCTTGAGATACGAAATCATATGCTCTTAAGTTTAATGCAAGTCCTACAATACCGATCGCACTTGTCCAAAGTCCTGCTAAAGGAACGAATAGCATGAAGAAGTGAAGCCATCTTTTATTTGAAAATGCAACTCCAAATACTTGAGACCAGAATCTGTTAGCTGTCACCATAGAGTAAGTTTCTTCCGCTTGTGTAGGCGTGAAAGCTCTAAAAGTGTTTGCAGCATCACCATCTTCAAATAATGTATTTTGTACAGTAGCTCCGTGGATAGCACATAATAGAGCACCACCTAAAATACCAGCCACACCCATCATGTGGAAAGGATTTAAAGTAAAATTATGGAACCCTTGGATAAACAGTAAGAATCTGAAGATCGCAGCAACCCCTAAACTTGGTGCAAAAAACCAACTAGCTTGGCCTAGTGGGTACATCAAGAATACAGAAACGAAAATTGCTATAGGACCAGAGAATGCTATAGCGTTGTAAGGTCTAATACCTACTAGTCTAGCAATTTCAAACTGTCTTAAACAAAATCCTATCAAAGCAAATGCACCATGAAGAGCGCAAAATGCCCAAAGTCCACCAATTTGACACCAGCGAGTGAAATCTCCTTGAGCTTCTGGACCCCATAAAAGAAGTAGTGAATGTCCCATGCTGTTTGCAGGTGTGGACACTGCAGCTGTAAAGAAGTTACATCCTTCAAGATAAGAACTTGCTAGTCCGTGAGTGTACCAAGATGTAACAAATGTTGTCCCAGTAAACCAACCACCAATAGCTAAGTAAGATGTTGGGAATAGTAATAACCCAGACCAACCTACGAATACAAAACGATCTCTTTTTAGCCAATCATCAATAAGGTCGAACCATCCACGACCTTCCTCTTGCCCAATTGCTATGGTCATAATTAATTCTCCAAAGCTTTATCTGTATAAATAAAGTGTTTCTTATACATTTATTTTTCTTTACGTTTATTGTTTTAATTATAATTGGAATTATAAAAAAAGTAACCATTAAAAACCTCAAAACGTTACAAACTTCTTAAATCATTACAAAATTTTATGAATTTAGTTATGTCACTAGGGATACTTTTGAGCTTCCGTTATTTTTTGAAATAAGTAACCTGTTCCCCGAGCCGTTAAAATTAAATCTGGATTACTGGGATCTTCTTCTAATTTCGATCTTAGCCTTGAGATATGAACATCTACGACCCTTGTGTCGACATGCCTTTCTGGTGTGTATCCCCAGACTTCTTGTAGTATAGCCGCTCTAGAGAATGCTTCACCTGATTTACTCATTAAAAGTTCTAATAAACTAAATTCCATACCCGTCAATCGAATTTTTTCATTTTGTTTATAGACTTGTCTACGATTGGTGTCAATTTTTATACCACCCATAGCGATAATCCCAGATGTTACAATAGTATTATGTAAAGATATTTTATCTACCCTACGTAAAATTGCCTTTATTCGAGCTTCCAGTTCTTTTGGTGAAAAAGGTTTTACCACGTAGTCATCTGCACCTAGTTCCAGACCTGTTATACGATCTGCAACATCACTGAGGGCTGTTAACATAATTATGGGAATATCAGAATCTTTGCGAATTTCTTGACAAACCCCGTACCCGTCCAATTTTGGCATCATTATATCTAGTATAATTAGACTCGGTAATTCTTTTTTATATACTGCAAGAGCCTCCTCACCATCTGCAGCAGTAATTACTGTGTAACCTATCATAGAAAGACGAGTTTCGAGGATTCGACGAATACTAGACTCGTCGTCGACCACTAGGATTTTTTCTTTGTGGTTCTCCAATTTACAATACTCCTTTAATTTTTAATAATATTTCTGTGTACTTGTCTTAGACTTTAGCGAAGTAAATCTTGATAGTTTAAGAACATTACCTACGGTTTGCACAGTAGAGGTGCTTTAATATTATTTAATAATACTAATTTTTTTTGAGGGGTTGACAATTCTATGAAAGAAGTACTACTCTGGATTTCAAGATCAAGAGATTGATCCCCCTAATTAAATTTGAAACAAAGTTTAGTTTAAGTTCAATAAATAATGGATACTATGGAGAGTTTGATCCTGGCTCAGGATGAACGCTGGCGGTATGCTTAACACATGCAAGTCGTACGAAGATCTTTGATCTTAGTGGCGGACGGGTGAGTAACACGTGAGAATCTG
>Ga0207934_1000058_pt1 | contig 21334 bp, 11 predicted proteins | sample LakMenE22Apr09ns_FD_150724 | JGI IMG/M metagenome (GOLD analysis project Ga0207934, IMG submission 150724) | Freshwater microbial communities from Lake Mendota, WI - 22APR2009 deep hole epilimnion (SPAdes) | ecosystem: Environmental > Aquatic > Freshwater > Lake > Epilimnion/Euphotic zone ... | reverse complement strand
AGCAATGTAACTTATTATAAATACAAAATAAATTATTCTCACGTTTTCGATCACTTCCATAAATAATTTCATTCCAAACGTTGGTCATCTTAATTAAGAATCGACCATTAACGTAATCGTCAGTGTGATCTCATCAAATATAATTGAATTAACCATCGGCAGTGCACCCTTTTCCTTTCGTACAAAAATACAGAGTCTTATTATTTATATGAAAACCATCTTTTAAAAAAGTAATGAAAACATCCTACGGTAGTTTATTACCCATTTTGTTTACAAAAATAAATAAATAAGACCGGTTTCTAATTTTAGTTAATTAGTCAATTAGTAGTTAAGTAAAACTAAAACTTTAAACTTATTGTGAACATAAAAAAATTTTACACCGGGGTGTTATATTTTGATCGTTTATTGAATAACTTGTAAAAACTATGAAATACCAATCCCATGATTTTGTATAACAAATTATGGTGACAAAGTTGATAATTTATTAACGTGGGTTAAAAAAAACCCAGGTATTAGATAAACTTTGTTTTGCAGTTTTGTAAAACAATTACATGGATCTTCAATAATAACAGCTAATTGCAAAGTTGTTGTTTTGGAGAATTTATTTCTAAAGAACACGATAAATATGAAACAAGGTATTGTAATAAAATCAGTTTTCAAATTTATTTCTTGTCAAGCAAGTCGAGAAAATACTTTCGAAAGGCTTCCAGTAGGAAACTAAAAAAATCGAATATCCCAAAAACCTATAGGAATAGTTTTGAAGTTTGATAAAGAAGATAAACCAAATTTGTCTGCTCCTTCTGCTTTATCTGCTGCAAGTCTTTCCCAGTCTGAGATTATTGTTTCTTTTAAAAATCGGGACACATCTGACATCTTAGCTGTTGCTCGAACAAACAATGATCCATAGTTGAGAATAGCCTGAAGCTGTTGACAGTGTAGCAGCAGGGTCCTTGCTTGCTGCCAGATGATGCCGCATCCATTGAAATGGATAAATTGAAGATTCTGAAGGTGTTTGCAAATGTAAGGAATGGCGATGATAAAGTTCTTTTCGTCAAAGAGTTCATTTTCTTCGGTTTGAAATGTTAGAAACTCGACTTGTTTGCAATGTTGGGTTATCGCTTTTAGTGTTTTTAAATTGACATCACCATGGCTTCCGATTTCAAGTTTCTTTACGTTCGGGATAGACTTAATCATCGCAACGGCAAGTACATTTGTTTGCTCATCGTCCTCCTCCTCCTCCTCCTCGTCCTCGTCCTCGTCCTCCGACTCCTCCAACTCCTCCTCTTCGTTACTGTAGCCAAAAGTTAGCTTGGCCTCAATGACATTGACGAAACGATTTTTTGTAAAAGTTTTTTTGTAGTATTTAGCTTTCAATTCAAATTTAATTTCCAAATCCAATTTCTCAATGCTTGAAACATTTCTTTCTGGAATGTAAAAATCCTCCTTTGATTTGATTACGCATGAGTTAAGTTCAACTTTTTCGAACCTTTTAATGCATGACTTTGATTTTGCTGCAGTTTTAAGTTCCTCGCTCATTTCGTGTGGAGATATGAATTTGTTCAGCTTTCCCCACCACTTTGCCTTTTTGAGAGAGGGAACAGCTTTTTCTGAAATCCTTGTACTGTAAAGAGCAACAAATATATTAGTTAGTTATGTGGAAACATGTAATCAAAATGTTATGCCCATATGAGATAAGGTATATATAAATGAGCCAAATATTAAATTATTAACATTTTACCATGACAAATACTTCAATGACGAATGGTCAGCTACTGCCAGGACAAGATGATCACAAGGTCGAGACCAAGACATCTTTTCCCGATTTTCAATACTGAAGATCTGTTTGTTGTTCCAAGCAGCCAAGTCTGAAATACCGAAAGTGAATGTAAGTTAGTTTATGCACCTTGAAAGAGTTAAAACCGTTGATAAACTGAACATTAAGTAAAACATAACATCCTACGGTATTTTATTGATCCTTTTGTTAACAAAAATAATAAATTCATACCGGTTTTTTATTTCAATAGTTAGGTATCACTACTAAGCAATGCAAATTATTACAAATAAAAAAAATAATAGGTTACCTGGTATGAAGATGTGAAGCCTTTGAATCATAGTTGTGGACCTTAGAAATTTGACAGCTCTTCTTCTTTTAGCCCTGTAGCTGACTGAGACATTTATATGAGCTGCTGGACTTTTTGACAACTCGTAGAACTGTCTTGAGACGAGAGCCACCTTCCGAAGTACATCAAATGTGCAAAGCTTTGACAAAATTTTGGTCAAAATTTCTGGGGGCATTGAGCTGAAAGAGAATTTAATATTCAACAACTGGATTTAATTGGATTCAAACATACTTATTATTACATTTGCCGTTGATGATGAATATTATTGTTTCTGTCTGTAACAGTCAAAAACAAATGGGAAGTAAGTTTTAGATAAAAAAATTTTGGTAACGTTACCTGAGGTTTAATAGTTGCTTCTGTTCTTTTTGGGTTTCAATAACCTTTGGTTGTTCCAGCTGACTTAGTGTTTTTGAATTTTGGAGAGCCGACAAAAGAGTTTGTATGTACTTGTCTTGTTGAATCCTTTCCTCCCGGAATTTTTCAAGTTGCTTCTCTTTGTCCATTAATTGAGTCTTCAGGTGCATTTCATTGTGATGAAATAGATTTTCATTGTCAAATTCATCGTCACTAATGTCAATAACTTCAATACTTTCATTTAAAATAGCTTGGTTTCCTATATCTTCTTGTGTTCGCGCTTTCTTGTTTTTTGATTCGTAGACATTGTCAGTTAGTTGTACCTGATTGAAAGATCTTTTTGAAGTTTTGAAATTTGTTTCACTTGGGTCATTGTTGTCTTCGCTGATGTCAACCACTGTAACAGATCTGTTATGATTGAATGGTAAGTTGTTTGTCGTCGACATTTTGGAAAATGTTAACAAAAAAGCAAATGACTTATTTCAAGCGGAAACTGAAGGATGTGATGAAGTAAAAGTTCAAGGGTCTCCTTGTATTCAACAGATCAATTTTTATAAGCTATTGGGAAAAACCAACAGCAGTAACTGAAGAATGTTTTATGTTTCCATTAATATTTATAGCCATTAGGATCTAATAGCAATTGTTAATGAATTAAATTTTACTCATTTAATGGAAATATTAATTATAAATAAATGAAAATTTAGTTGGGTGGACAATGAATGGGCGAATAAACGTTTACTTGTTACCATTAAATTGACAACCATTTTAATTTAATAACAGATTTTAATTAAATATTGAAATATGTATTATAAATGAATTACAGGTAAAACAATAGAATATAATTGAAATGACCATCGTCAGTGCACCCTTTTCCTTTTGTACAAAAATACAGAGCCTTATTATAATAAAGATCAAAACCATCTTTAAAAAAGTAATTACCATCCTACGGTAGTTTATATATACTTTTGTTAACAAAAATAAAAAATTCAGACCGTATTTATTATTGCAAGAGTTAGGTATCACTACAAAGCAATGTAACTTATTATAAATACAAAATAAATTATTCTCACGTTTTTGATCACTTCCATAAATAATTTCAATTTCAATAATTCCAAAGGTTGGTCATCTTAATTAAGAATCGACCATTAACGTAATCGTCAGTGTGCTCTCATCAAATATAATTGAATTAACCATCGTCAGTGCACCCTTTTCCTTTCGTACAAAAATACAGAGCCTTATTATACTAAAGATCAAAACCATCTTTAAAAAAAGTAATGACCATCCTACGGTAGTTTATATATACTTTTGTTAACAAAAATAAAAAATTAAGACCGTATTTTTTATTGCAAGAGTTTGGTATCACTACAAAGCAATGTAACTTATTATAAATACAAAATAAATTATTCTCACGTTTTCGATCACTTCCATAAATAATTTCATTCCAAACGTTGGTCATCTTAATTAAGAATCGACCATTAACGTAATCGTCAGTGTGCTCTCATCAAATATAATTGAATTAACCATCGGCAGTGCACCCTTTTCCTTTCGTACAAAAATACAGAGCCTTATTATATATATGAAAACCATCTTTAAAAAAAGTAATGATAACATCCTACGGTAGTTTATTACCCATTTTGTTTACAAAAATAAATAAATAAGACCGGTTTGTAATTTTAATAGTAAGGTATCCGAACAAAGCAATTTAAATTTAAAAAAAACCTATGTTTATAATATAAATATAACTTCAGTCGCTCTGTTGACACTATTAAACTTTTAATTAATTTAGCAGGCGCGATGACAATTGCAATTAGGATTCAGTTTCTGCGGAACATTCAACGGGGTGAGTGTTGCCATTTTTTCTTTAAAGTGATTTTAATAAAAAACTTCAAAAAAGTTCATTCGTTTGTGTGTGCTCAAGCCGATCAGTTGTGCCAGTGGTAAAACTAAAAGTTAAAAAAATAAATAAAGTTGACTAAAACGAGTGACACACAAATCGAATGAAGTTTTTTGAAGTTTTAAAGTACGGAAGAAATAGTGCAAATTTGTTAACAAAAAAGAAAATAAAGTTCCGTAGTTGTGAAAAGAGTTAAAATATTTCCGATTTGTTAACAAATTTGTACTAATTTCTGTTGCTTCAAAGTGTATAGCTCCCAATATTCAAATAACGAGATACTAATTCTTTTTTTTTCTTTTCTCAGAACGATGATGCCAATCAACCAACTGATCAGCCTTCTTCAGCCGGAGAATGTCCAAGTCGACAGTTTCAACTTCAAGCTTCACTCAAAGGTCACTGTAGCAATCTTACTCCTCTCGAGTTTGCTTGCTTGCCATGGCCAATTCTTCAGCGAACCAATCCAGTGCACAGACATTCCGGGAGTCTCCAAACAAGTCGTCGATAGCTATTGCTGGACCCACCAGATTTATCTGGTGACCAGCAAGACAGCCGGACACGATGGACGAGACTACGCCTACCCTGGAGTAACAGCAGAGAGATCTGATGTCAATGACAAAAGATTTCTCAGTTACTACCCCTGGGTGAGTTTAGTTTTGTTCCTGCAGGCATTGTGCTTTGTGCTTCCAAACTATCTGTGGAAGACCATCTTGGGCGACAACATCTCGTCCCTGATGCAACACAATCTCAAGTCTAGTGGTTCAGAGTCTGTCCAAAGAAACATTGAGCTTGATCGTTTGGCAAAGGAATGGTCCAACAGCAGAGGAGCCTACGGGCACCTTGCTGTTGCCTACCTTGCCTGCGAGGCTCTTAATCTGGTCAACGTAGTTGGCCAGATGTTTCTTATAGACAGATTTCTGGGCCACACCTTTTGGACTTTCGGAAGTGACATCATTGAGAACTCCATGATGCCTGCCGAAGTCAGAGTCGACGTCCTCAGCGAAGTATTTCCGAAAATGTCAAAGTGCAGTTATTGGAAATACGGACCTTCAGGACAAATCGACCAGCTGGACACTCTGTGCAACCTTCCGATCAATTTCTTGAACGAGAAGGTCTACATTGTGCTCTGGTTTTGGCTAGTGTGCTTGGCGTCAATGACGACCTTGTACCTGGCCTACCTTCTGACCGTCATCCTTGTCCCAAGCCTTCAGATCAAGATCATCTCGTCAAAACTGCCAAGACCCGCCAACAAGGATAATGTGTCTTTCGCTGTGCACTCGAAGAAGCTGAATGGTGTCGAAAGGCTTGGAGACTGGCTTGTACTCAACATGCTGTTCTCTAACCTCGACAAGTGGACAAACGGCCAAATAGTAGAGAGAATGAATCAAGTTCTTGCTTGAAACGTCTCACTGCTATTTATCCGAATGTGGTGATAAGTTTGTAAATATATAAATTTGTGTTTAAATAAAAAAATATAAAAAAAATAAAAAACTTGTTCTTTCATTAACAGCAACAGAGTAGAAATAGGTTATAGTTTAAGTAATGGACCAAACCCTTTAATATAAGTATTGGGATGCTAGTTTACTATATCTTCCTTTTAAAGTAGTTGGCTTTTTGAGTAGAGAGAGTACATAGAGGAGAGTAGTTTACGCTAAATGAAACATTTTGTTAGGGGTACATTTTACGATAATTAACAGGGGCATTAACAGTTCATGCTAATATAGCCTTAATAGAATGAAAAAAGTAGCAGTTATAATAATACAGTATATCTTCATCCATAACTAAAAACAACAATTGCATAGATTGTTAAAGACCGGAAGTTACAGACTACTTTTGTTTACAAACAGAGATAAAAATTTCCGTGGAATGGAATTATTTCAGAAGATTGTTACAAAACGGAATTTACAGACTAATTTTGTCTACCAAAACCGATAAAAATTTCCGTGGAATGAATTTATTTCTGTTCACTTTTGTTTTATTACAGTTTTAATTTCTAAAGTACGTAAGTATCAGTTCACAATCGGCGTCATAAGCATCCCCATCATTACAGAAGAGAGAGAGACATCCTCACTATATATTTCCATCTCTGAAGAATCATCATCATGTGTTCTTTGGAGGTATTGGGGAAGAGGAGGTACGTATATTGACTCTTCATCAGTTTCCAAAGTACGTGACACTTTATCTTCGCCAATACCATTTATTTCCAAGGGTAACATTTCTTTGTTCTGGTTGTTATCATGTAAGAATTGCAAATGTTGCAAATCAACTGAAACTTCTTTTTGGTTTGATTCTGAACAGCTTTCCGTCATATCAATAATATCACTATCTTTGCTTACTGGTGCACTTTGCATGTCATTTGGCAATCTTGATTCAAAGGATTTGATTGTTTGTATGTCGTCCATTACGTCTTCACTTTTAATGTTACTGTTCTTCCTACATTTTGCAAAGAAACACATGTACGCCATAACAGGAAATACTATGCATGCCAATAGCACAACACTTGCAATGATAGCTATTGTATTCCACGATAGGCAAAAATTAATATTATTACAGACTGATTTTGTTTTTGCAGTCAAGAGTTCAGATTCCAAATGTTCAATGTGTTGAGAGTTTAGTGTGGTTATGTTTATAACATCGCTCTTCAGTGTTTTGATTGTAGTAATTGCGTTCTCTAGAAATGATTTTAAAGTCATTATATCTTCTGCCTGTTCTTCATTCGTCGCGTTAAATTTGTTCACTGTGATTGTTAACTGGTTTATCTTTTCTATTGTGTAATGTAAGTAGTTGCATGTGAAGGGTTGTACTGTATTTGCAAGCTTAAGAAGCTTGTTAACATTTAGCAAGAAGATAGATTGTTCGTATTTATCATTACTGTTTTTAAAGGCGTCAATAAATATTCCTGGTACATATAATTTCAACGAAAACTCTTTAGAAAGTAGTGAATTATAATGATATAGCCACCAGTGTTCTGTTAACTTTAGCAAATCGCTTTTCCTTGCAGCCCCATAGATTACATTGCTCCAAACATTGTTACCAAATACTGCTGGAGGCGTCGACAATTCCTCTGAAATAATGTCAAGGGTTTTCTTTCTTTCTCTAACACTTTTTTCGTCGTAGCTCCAATGAGTTGCTACCACAACAACATTGCTCCAAAAGTTATTGCCAAACACTTTGCTTATTGTTGTCAGAAGTTTGCTCGTTTCAGTTGTTAGTATGTTTTCCTTTGAATTAACTGTTACGATAAATAAGTCAACTTCTTTAACGGCAAACTGGAGATATATTGTGATATTTTCTGTACAAGTATGCTGATCTTGAAGCGTGTTACAAATACCAGGAGTGTCAGTAACAGTTATTAGTGGCAGGGACGAATTACCAAGTAAATGTCCTGCATTTGAACACGGTTCTTTTGTTGTAGAGAATTCTTGATTTTTAGTTAGAGGAGAACCCTTAAAGCATCCATTACCAAACTGCTCTCCATTGTAGTGTTTGTCGCGTCCAAGTAATATGTTAGCCAATGTCGATTTTCCCGAATGAATGCCTCCTATAATGACAATGTTTTTATTTCTTGTGTTCTTTTGAAGTTCTTCTTCGGCAGAGCACATAACTTGTAAACCATTGCTTACTAGCAACAAGATGAATTGTATCAACATTTTGAAACTCTTTAATGCAATGTATTTTCTTTTCGTAAATGGAATCAAACTGAAAGCTTTATAACACCAGCTTATAAATGTCAAGGTATAAAAGTTTAATAACTTAAAGAAATTAATTTAAAATAGTAATTTGCAAGTCGTTTTGCTGTTTGGATTAAATAAAATTAAAACAATGCTTTTTTGGGATTTATTCATCCCACGGTAACAAGTAAGCTGTTTTGTTAACCAAAAAACAAATAAAATTCCGTACGTTAAAAACCCGCCATTTTTAGTTTTGAAGATATTCTAACTTGTGTCTAATTGTCTCCAAAATATTAAAAGTTTAATTAAGACAATAACACGCACCATTTTTGATAAATCAAAATAATTAATTAAGAGTCTTGCCACTCCTGATACCTAACAATATAAATTAAAATTTTAGTTTGTGTTCAATCTTTAATTGCTCATAAATTAATTAACGAGTAAAACAATATTCTACTTAATTATCAGTATCAGCAACACCAACCTTGGGAGAAGTAATATACAACTTGTCTCAAGATCAATATCGGAGTTTCACCAAATAATTTTAAAGGTAAATTTGTTTTAGAACATTTATTTCTTATCTTCACTAAAAAATTTTATAGGTTGAAAAAAATTCCCAAAATAACGTAAAATTAACATTAAAAAACAATTTTAATAAAAAACTAATAAAAACTCACATTCAACTTTACTTAAAATAACTGTTTATTTATTGCAGAAAAGAAAATGTTCATGGACTCCAAACTTCTGTTGATGTCGTCTGTTCTACTAATGGCGAACCTAATTTGTTCTCATCCCATTGAAAAAGACAGCCAAGAGAGTCAACTTAATTCCTCTGCCTTTGAACGGAGGGGTTCAACGAAACTGACATTGAAAATAATATCAGGCAAATTAGAAGATACAAACGGCAATGTTCAAGATAACGAAGGCTCCTTAATGGCGATCAATACCACTATGTCAGAGGAAGAACACCACTTTGAAGAAAAGTCAAAGTATTTCTTAGCACTGTACAATTTCTTCAACGGACTCTGGAATAAACTCCAAGGCACCAAAGTACACACACTTTTGCAAAATTCTAATAGCGCAATTGTCAAGGTTGAAGAGAAAGAGGGTTATTTAACTACGCTCAATACTACTTTGTCAGAGGAAGAACACCACTTTGAAGAAAAGTCAAAGTATTTCTTGTCACTGTACAATTTCTTCAACAGACTCTGGAATAAACTCCAAGGCGCCAAAGTAGACACAGATTTGCGAGATTATAATAGCACAAACAGCTTTGTGTACCTAAAACGGAACAGCACAATGGAAGACAGAAATGACATTAATTCAGCTATCCAATTGATTGGGGAAAACCAATCAGACAACTACTTTGCTTACATGAACAAAGTGTTGAACGGCTTACAAAAATCTGCTGAAGACAAACCTCAAATTGATCACCACCCAACCAAGTACGCGTCAGTAAAGAATGATACAACTTTTCAGTCAACAACATTGAAGAAGTCAGACAACGGCAATGTAATTTTAGCTTTAGGACTAGTATTCATTCTTATCATAGTAATGTTGATAATGCTACGCCTTGTGAAGGATGTCTATAACATTGCTTAGATAAATGATCCAATAAAAGTTTACAATCTAAACAACGTGTTTTTAATGTTTTAATATCTCAATCCTAACTTAAAAGTAACCTATCTTTTATTGAAAGACATAGCCTGTTATGATATATATCCCACGGTAATAAATTATCAAATTTGTTATCAAAATTACCAATAACAAACCGTGGGATGGTTATTTTGTAGTTTACACAAGAGATCCCATAAAAGTTCAAAATATACACCCCCTGTTCTCAACGATTGCATATGTTTTGACTTTTTGCTTTACTTAACAACCGTTACTTTTTACATTAAGAAAAATAACACATAAAAACTTCTAATAACCATGTATTATATATAGTTCGTTTGAAAAGCACAGGTGGGAAACGCGGTCCCTCCACTAAAGAATAGAACAAGTTAAATTCCAGACTATAACAGCCAATAAACCACTATGGAACAAACACTTATTTATTAATAAACATTAAACTTTAACTGATAAAATTTATGAATGAGACAAAAGAATAAAAATTCATTAACTTATGACAACGCTTCCCCTTTTAACAAAGATAAAACATTTCATTTTGAATTCCACAATAAATAACTTGCGCTAAAAACTCTTAATAAGTAAAAAGATGTTTATAAATATACGATAGTTAATTCTATTACATTAACTAATAATATAATATAATAATATAAAATATTCCTAAATTATTAAGAAAAATAACATACAATAAAAACAAAATATCATTTAAAACTACAATTTCCGTTGCCCGATGGGGTCTATGACCTGTGCCAAATGTGAAGTCTGTCAATCTTCACCCGGAGTCGAACCCCGGTCTGCTGTGCAGAAAGCGAACACTATACCAAAGGGCCACGGAATTGCAGCTTTAAGAGTACCCAGTTTAACCCAATGCAACTCAAATCAGATGATGGAAAGATGAAACAATAGTTTATTCAAGATTTTTTTATTTATATTTTTTAGATAGTTAATTTATATTAATAAATAGAAAAGAAGATAGTATTAAGGACTGAATCGCACGGAATTTTAGTAGCAATATTGTAATACAAAGTCTTTTATTTTGACCGTGGGATACATTTTTTTTTCGTAATGAGTTTATGAGTACAGTTCCCAATATAAATATATACTTTGATTTTAAACTCAACACAAGTTCAAAAAAGTCAGCATCGTTTATATTGTTAAGAAAGGTTATATTAAAATGACAAGCCACAGAAATTTAATAACAATATTGAAACACCAAAAATATTTTTAATTTAATAACAGAGCTGTTGAATGTACAATTAATATTAAAATACATCTTGTTTGATTAATTATAATTCAATCATAGGTGCCAAAATTTTTTAATTATATCTTCTATACATTACTTTGTCTTTTATATCTATTCTAACAGTTGTATTCATCAAAAGCTAAAGAACAGACTGTTTCGCAGAAAATATAAGAACCCAATTCATCATGATGGATATAACACAAGATTATATTGCATTTGCAATAGGTTGGTCGTTACTCTGTATTCTTTGCATATCTTTCTTTATTTACAATCGGAAGAAAACACAAAAACATCATAACACAGACAAATTGTGTCAAAAGTTTTTAGACTTTCAGTGTCAGGTTAAACAAACTCTTGCTGACATGAGTACTCACGCAAGTTACGAATTGACTCCCGAAGAGATGAACGTTACTTGGACAGGAATTTTCCCTATGGATCGTAAACGAAATGGAGAAAGCGAAATTGAATTTTTCTTGAGAGTTACATTCAACCGGATGTTAACAAGTGAAAATTTGATAATCAACGATTGGGACGAGGAGGAGGACTGGGACAAGTGTTCAAATAATGTAGCAAAGGTCAATTGTTTGGAAAGCAGCTTAAACTGTCAAACAGAGCCTTTAATGCTAAGCGTGGACTCGTTATCAAAGTCAATTAACATGGACGAATTCATCGAAAACAAATTACTACCTGATCAGGGACATACCATTTGCCAACAGAGTCTTGAAGATCAGGAACCTATAGACTGGATCAGTGTCTGTGCAGCTGAAAAAGAAGAGACACAGAAGCTCTACAAAGAAATCTCAAAGGGTGTGGAACAATCGTCAATGTCTGATTTTGCAAGTGCAAAATGGCTTGTTGAAGGCAAACATTTTCCCCAATCAGTTTTGTTATTTCAGCAGGCAATGGAGAAGAAATTGAAGTCTATCTTAATGCTAAGCAGTTGTCAGGTAACCTACTATAACGTTAGACATCTACATTCTTTGTGCGAACTGATGAAATACATTCCAGAAGAAATGAAACAAAGAAAAGATGTAGAAGACATTTGCACAAAGATGGAAAGCTTAGGAAGGTCTCCGGAGTTCACCAGAAAGTACTTATCTCTTTGTGTGCGAGCAAGATATCAAAGTAATCTTTTACAAGAATCTTTAAAGACATTCCCAAACGATATGTTTCAAGAGAAGGAAGCTCGTCTTGCACAACAATACTGTTTAACAGTGATGGCATTGCAGAACTGTTAAACGTTGGATATTCCAAGCTATTGCCCACCTCGTGTAAATCAATAATTGCCCACCAAAATCTGTACATGATTAAACATTAATGAAATAAAAGTAAATATAAATGTATCAAGTATTATTTGAAAGTAATTTTTTTTGGGACCACCAATAATAAAGATATAAAAAAAATGTATCCGCTAAGGACTTGAAGGGAATCGAACTCGGGCTGCCCAGACCCGAGGCGAACGCTATAGCCACGCTTCAAGTCTTTAACGGACATAAATTACCCCAAATTAGTTACTTTTCCTAAATTGGGTCCTAATGGCAAAGGACTAAAAATAAATCGCACGGAATTTTACTAGCAATATTGTAATACAAAGCTTACTATTTTGACCGTGGGATACATTATTATTCTTTATGAGTTTACTACGCATAAAAGGAAAATTATAAGATGACAGTAATGAAATAGAAGTAAATATATAATTCTACTATTAGTTTAAAGTCAGTTATATTTGGACGACCAATAATAAAGATATTTCCCTAAAAAAAAAATGTGTCGGAGTAGGAATTGAAGGGAATCGAACTCGGGCTGCCCAGACCCAAGGCGAACACTATAGCCACGCTTCAATTCCGACTTCGACATAAGTTACCCGAAATTAGTAACTTTTCCTTAATTTGGGCCTAATGTCAAATGTATTACTTACAAACTTACCTAATTTAGACAAAACAATCTCCCACGGTAATTTAAGGACAAAAAATAAATCGCACGGAATTTTACTAGCAATATTGTAATACAAAGCCTACTAATTTGACCGTGGGATACCTTCTTATTATTCGTTATGAGTTTAACCGAAATTTGTAAATTTTCCTTTATTTGGGCCTAATGTCAAATGTATTACTTACAAATTTACCTAATTTTATTTATCAATTTATGTTGACTAATTCATTACACATCCTTATTTTGTCAAGATAAGACTGGTCCTAAAAAAATATCCGACGGTTTTTGTTTTATAGAACTGTTGACCAAAAAATAACAATATTTCCTTAATATATTAGTTGGATTAAAACAACAAATTTATGCTTGTAAAGTTTATTTGTACATCAAACTAATTACAAATGGGTAAAACATTTGTATAGCTTTTGGGAAGATTGGCATTTATATAGTCTATATATCTAGGCTATATAGTTTTTTTGTCTGTCCAGATAATACTGGACGCATCGAGGGTTTCTTGGACGTATTTTGGTAAGAACTTCAGCGTAAGGGGCGTTGGCCCAGAGGTTGTTGTCGATTTCAGCTGTTGTAGTTGTTCCCTGTTGGTCTGCCTCAGAAAGTTCACGTAACTTTGATGTTTTGATATAAGGTCGAATCTTTGGAACGTTGACTTGTTTTCCTCTACGTTGTCTGCCCAGATTATACTGACAGATTCGAGGGTTTCTTGGGCCAACAAATGCCTCTTCATAGCTTGGTCCTCTTTCGATTATCAAGATCCACAAAGGTGTGACTGCTGGTTGAATGACGTACCTTTTGTATTTGGCGAGTTCCTCCTTCAATGTCGTCGACAATGACCAAATAGGCGTTTTGTGCAAAAAATCATACAGAGGGAAGTCGATCTCCTCTGGGAAGTCAGCGTCGCCTTGTTCCAGATTGCAGTTTTCCTCCAATCCTTGATCAAACTTTTCTTGTGTCAACATGATGCCGTTATGGTGATACCACTCCTGTAGCTGTAAAAAAACTGAATGTAAATTGTGTAAAGAACTGTGTCTTATATACTGCCTTACGAGACAACAAGTCTGTTAGATAGTAAATTAATATAAATAAATAGAAAAGCAGATATTTTTAGGGACTGATAGGTTATCGCACGGAATTTTACTAGCAATATTGTAATACAAAGTCTACTATTTTGACCGTAGGATTCATAACATAGTTACATAACATGCCTCGGTAAATAATTATTAAAATTGTTAAAGAAATTGAAATTTTAAAGCCGTGGTATAATAATAGATTTATATGTATTACCTTTTAGTGAGTCGTTATGGTGAATCCACTCCTGTAGCTGTTCACAAACTGAATGTAAATTGTGTCAAGACCTGTCTCTTATATACTGCCTTTCGCGACAACAAGCATTTTTCTGCCAAAGTTTGGCTTTTTTGTTTATTAGTAATTTCAATATATTACCAACCTTAATTAAACAGTTAGTGACAGTTCCTTTTCTTCATTAACGTAGGCTATACTGCAAGAAAGCACAGTAATTTAATTTGTCAAACAGTTTTCGGCGCTAGCTTACTTGTAAATTAATGGGCGTTTATGCATTTTTCTGCCAAAGTTTGCTTTTTTGTTTATTAGTAAATTCAATATCTTACCAACCTTAATTACACAGTTAGTGACAGTTCCTTATCTTCATTAACGTAGGCTATACTGCAAGTAAGCACAGTAATTTAATTTGTCAAACAGTTTTCGGCGCTAGCTTACTTGTAAAGTAATGGGCGTTTATGCAGGCATCAGTAGTTTAGGAATAACTTTTTAATTAATTACTACAACTAATAAATAGATATCGGTGACACACAGGACTGAAGAAAGAGTCCCATGCCTCTCTTAAATCTACTCACTAGATTAGTTAAATAATCAGCTAGGTTGATTTAACATAATGTCTGGGTAGACAAAAGCCGTAATGTTCGGACGAATGCACTAAAAAATATTAAGGCTATTACTATTTAAAAATTTGTATCCAAAAGTAGCGAATAAAGGAATGATAGCCTTTTTCTTGTAATATTTTCATTAATACTATATCAAATTATTACATTTAAAATAAAAAGGAAACTTTTTAAATATTTAGACCGCCCTCAGAAAACTATTTCTAAAAACTGAAATTTCAAATTAGAATTTCGACAGTGTAACCCTTTCCCCCCTTTTTATAATTATTAAACTAGCTAACCTATTATTTACTAGCATCTTAAACTCATAACAACATTCAATAACAAAAGAATTGTTTCCATTGTAATATAAAATGTTAGGTTAAAATAACATCCTACGGAAATTTACTAGCATTTTTGTTATTACTTCTTTGAACAGTTTTTGTGCAGTTGCCAATCTATAAATATACTTTGGTTTAAAACTCAACACAAGCTTTAAAAAGTCAGCATCGTTTCTATTGTTAAGAAAGGTTATATTAAAATGAAAAGCCACAGAAATTTGATTACAATATGGAAACACCAAAAATAGTTTTAATTTAGTAACAGAGCTGTTGAATGTATTCCTTATGAGTTTACTACGCACAAAAGAACAATTATCAGATGACAGTAATGAAATAAAAGTAAATATATATTTCTAGTATTATTTAAAAGTCATTTTTATTTGGACGACGAAAAAGAAAGATAAAAATAAAAATGTATCGGCTAAGGACTTCAAGGGAATCGAACTCGGGCTGCCCAGACCCGAGGCGAACACTATAGCCGCGCTTGAAGTCTTTAACCGACATAAGTTACCCGAAATTAGTAACTTTTCCTAAATTTGGGCCTAATGGCAAACACAAGCTTTAAAAGGTCAGCATCGTTTCTTTTGTTAAGAAATGTTATATTAAAATGAAACGCCACAGAAATTTGATTACAAAATTGAAACACCAAAAATATGTTTAATTTAATAACATTAAATAACATTTTACTGACTATTCATGTGTGAAGTTATCGTCCTGTCTGTTCTATAGTAAATTTATATTCATAGCTAGAAAAGAAGATAGTTTTAAGGACAAAAAATATATCGCACGGAATTTTACTAGCAATATTGTAATACAAAGCCTACTTATTTGACCGTGGGATACATTCTTATTATTCGTTATGAGTTTACTACGCATAAAAGGAAAATTATAAGATGACAGTAAAGAAATAGAAGTCAATATATAATTCTAGTATTAGTTTAAAGTCATTTTTATTTGGACGACCAATAATAAAGATATTTCAAAAAAAAAAATGTGTCAGGGTCGGAATTGCAGGGAATCGAACTCGGGCTGCCCAGACCCAAGGCGAACACTATAGCCACGCTGTAATTCTGACCCCGACATAAGTTACCCGAAATTAGTAAGTTTTCGTTAATTTGGGCCTAATGTCAAATGTATTTCTTACAAACTTTACTTAATTTAGACAAAACAATCTCCCACGGTAATTATTATCTGTTATTGATGACAAAAAAGGCAATTTCATTCCGTGCAGATTTCTATTTAAATAATAACTACTTAATTCCTTCTGTTAAGTTTATTTAAACATCAAACCATTTCAATTTTGGGATAACAGTGGTATACTTTTGGAAATATTTCGTACTGTTGTCCTTTGCCATTTTGAATCAATGAATGTTGTCTAAGTCATAAAACATCCTTATTTTGTCCCGATAAGACTGGGCTTGTCGAAGGCTGCTTGGCTTGTTTTGGGGACAAAGTTCCTGACGAGGGACACATGCCGAGTATGTGTAATTTGTTGTGTAATGTGAAAAACATACTAAATCCGGGAAATAGCGAACTTCACCGGCAGGGGCTAGAGCCAAGATTGCGTTGGAGATCTCAGCTGTTGTTTTTTCCCCCAACTTCTGTTGTTCTGCCACGTCCAGTAACTTTGATGTCTCCTGAAGAAGAAGACTTCTAAAGCTTTCTTCACAACGTCTATTTGCAAGTTCTAGATTGGAGATCGCGATGTACATCAAATTGTCTTTACTTGGTGTTATTTTAGAGATCAGTTTATCAATCAATGCAACGTCAACTTTGTTTGAAGTTTTTTGCATTGGTTTTTCAGACTTGTTTTGACCAGGTTGACAATATTCTTGAGAATTTTTAATATCTTCCTCAAAATTTTTTTCCACCCTTTCAATATTCTCGTCATAGCTTGGTCCTCTTTCGATTTTCAAGATCCACAAAGGTGTGATTGTTGGTTGAATGACGTTCCTTTTGTATTTGGCGAGTTCCTCCTTCAATGTCGTCGACAATGACCAAATTGGCGTTTTGTGCAAAAAATCATACAGAGGGAATTTGATCTCCTCTGGGAAGTCGGCTTCGCCTTGTTCCTGATTGCAGTTCTCCTCCAAGCCTTGTTCGAAGTTTTCTTGGGTCAACATGATGCCTGTAGATAGGTTAAATTATTATAAAAAAAAATTATCAAATGTCACCAATACGAACCGTGTAGGTTTTAAATGTTCCTAGCAAATATCAATTTATACCAGTTATTAAGTGTGCACAAGTACAGTGACTATTAATATAGAAAATTTCTGGTTAATAGTTTAGCGACGAGAAGTAAGAAACAAATAGTTTTTAGACTACGTACAATGAATTAATGGCAAATCAATCGCTTGTAGTTATAAACCATGCCACGGTAAAAAACTATATCAATTGATCTTAGAAATCAAATATTACGGCCGTGTAATAATAAGATATATTTTTGTATTACCTATTGGTGATTTGTTATGGGGAATCCACTCCTGTAGCTGTTCAGAAACTGTATGTATATTGTGTTGAGACATGACTCTTATATACTGCTTTTGGCTGCAACATGTATTCTTCTACGATTGTTTGTCATTAATGTTCTTGTGTAATTAAAAATTAACAAACGCCGAACCTAACCTAATGTAGTCAAATGACCTTTTCTTCATTACAGTAAGCTGCACCACTTGAAAGAACAATTAACTTATTTGTCCAACAGTTGGCGGTGCTAGCCTACTGTTTAATTAAATTTACTTTGAAGTAAACACTTGGGAGTTTTCCAAAAAACTAAAGTTGTAGGCTACTCCAAGCCACGAAAAAGATTGGCGTCACTGGCACTTTTTTTAATGAGCTGTTGCTATATAAATTCAAATGTGTTTTAATTTAAATCAGTCTGTTTCGAACAGAAGACAAGCAAAGTACTTGGACCAAGAATTTTGAAAGTTAACTAAAGGTGAGTTTCGTTACGCATTAGTATTATTGAATCAATAAAATATACTTTTAATTGTAAAAACAATCAAATGGCAATACATAAAACCAGTGCTTTGTGTTACATATTCGACTTACACTAATAAATTTTTTGATCCAGGTTTCAATAATGAGATCCTCAATAAATTCTTTGACACTGACGATGCTTCTGTCAATGCTCATTCCTGTAATGTCATTAACTATACAAGGTAACACACCAGGACTGATGAGAGAATATCAATCAACCCAACTACCACGCACTAACAAATTGGATGCTGTCTTGCGAAACAGTAATGCGACCTTCGATGAACTTGACATTAAATCAGAGTCAGTGATTAATGTTAAAAAAGAGGACGACATCACGGAAGCGACAATTACCGTCACGGAAAAATGTGATCAACCTGTGCAAGACAAACAACAAGTCTTTGAAGAGGACGAGGATGACCTTGAGCAGTTTTCACTGAACTTTTCTTACCTTTATAATTATTTCAACGGTTTGAACAACAATTCTGAAGGCAAAGTAAATGGAACAAGGGAGCGACAGTCAAGCCTTTTAAAGACCTATATTGCAACTCATGAAAACAAAACATTAATGGCTACAACGGCAAACAACGATGAAAGTCCTAAAGACATTGCAAATGTGTACGAATACTACAAGGAAAAATTTGAAACTTATAAAGGTTATGCCAATAACTATAAATCGATGACAGAAGACACAAATGTTTCTTCCATCCAATCAAAATCGTCAATTCTAAACCAGTCGAGCTTAGAACCAAAACAAACAATTCTTTATGATGCTGCTGGGGACAATGGATTATTAAGCATTACAGTTACCCTGGCAGTGTTATTTGTCATGGGTGTTGTAATTATGTTTTGCAACATCATTGTACTTTTTGTATAAGAAATGTCAGGAAAGTGACTATCTTTAAGATAAGTAACGCAACATTTATTTACAGGAAATGACTTTATAGACAATTGTAAATCTACCAGTAATAAAAAATTAAAAATTATAACAAAAGAGTACTTTTATTTCCGTAGTAAGTTTTCCAAGGATAATTAAACGAACCAATAGCAGAAAAGATATATTGATAGCCGAGTAGTTATTGAACAAATGTACAGCCGCCATTACTGTGTTACATTGCAATACAATGTCTGCAGTACATTGTTTTGAGAAGATAATAAAAAACTACACCTCAACATTCCACGGAATTAAAATTTGTGTTATGTTAACAAAACAGGTAGTAAAATACCGTCATATGTTATATTTTCTATACGTGTTAACAGTCTTGTTATCGATTGTTTTTATCGTATATAACTTCATTGGGCATAGTTTTCGTTAATGATGGAAGAAAAATAATGCCTTGTTTTTCAATAAGTAGTATGTCATTTGACTGTTGTCACATTGTAAAAAGCTGTAAACAACATGGAAAGAAATGTTAGGCAAATAAAAATGGTAAGGTCAAGTTAGTTTAGTTACAATGAAATTTTATTTCCAATTACAACGCACGTCACATTATAATTGGTATCAGGTATAAAATACCTGATGGTTCTAAATTTTTAAAATGTTAGTGTCGATTGATCAATATAGATATATTTACAGCCATTGTATTGTAAGTATATAATTTAATTATGTTTCAGATTCGATTTGACGTAATTGGCAAGACAAGGGTACATTTTGATCAAGGTTCTTCCAATGGCTCTTCCAAAGCAATGTCGATTGACGACTCTTTTCGTTTCATGTCTTCAATGACGTTTTCTTTTTGTTTTAGGAGAATGTCTTTTAGGGACACTAAACTCTTCAGAGTGGTTATTTTATTCTCTGCGATATTCATATCTTCCCTGAATTCAGTTAACGTGTCGTTCATGTGGGTGATTGTAAGTCTTGCTGTTTGTAAATCAGACATGGCGTCCAAAGCTTTTTGGTTCAAAGCATGAAGGTACTTCCGATCGTCAATTTCTCTAATCTCCATCTCCTTAATTGCTGCATTTGCCTCGTAGAAGTCTTCGGTCAGCTGAAAAATTTGAGCATTAGCGCCTTTCAATTTTTTTTCTAGACCTTTATTTACTTTCTTCAATGTTCCCTTTTCAGTCAAAGTTGTTGCCATTTGGGTGATTGTAAGTCTAGCTGTTTGTAACTCAGACATGGCGGCCAAAGCTTTTAGGTTCAAAGCATGAAGGTACTTCCGATCATCAACTTCTCTAATCTCCAACTCCGCAATTGCTCCATTTGCTTTGTCAAAGTCTTCTGTCAGTTGACATATTTTAGCACTAGCGTCTGTCAAAGATTTTTTTAGGATTTCATTTTCTTCCTGCAAGGCAGTAATGGTCAGTGCTGTCTGTTGTTGTTTGATTTCCAAATCACTCCTTTCGATTCTTGCAAGTTTCAGCTCTTTTTGAAGGCCTTGGTTGACGGCGTTGGAAATTGTCAAGTCTGCCTGTAGACGTGCAATAGTTGTATTCAAATGTGAAGTGGAGGTCACTTGTTCTTCGTAGGTCTCATCACTACATTTTTTCCGTTTTCTTGTCACTAACGAAATGTCAGTGCAGTGAGAATTTAATTTTTCTGAAGACATTGTTTCAATGTGTTTCTGTGTTGATTGTCGCAGAGATACTAATTGATAATACCAAGGCTAATACAGATGTTAAATAATTTGTTTAATGTTTAATCATTGTCATCTACTAATTTAATTAGTAAAGGCAGATAGTGGCTGGACGTCAAACATTAAGTTAATTAAATTCAGTGCACCCGGAAAGTATTTGTTAAATATATACCAAATAATTAATATAAAAATAGATATAATTTTCAACGACAATCACTGAAATAAATTTAGAAAGAGGGAAAAGAAGAAATGAAGGTAAAAATTGTAAATTAAGCCACGGTAAAATATTATATTTAATGTTAACAAAATAACAAATTTATTACCGTGCGATGAATAAATAAATTTAAGGTACAGGTATTTCATGCGAATTGTTATTAATATAATTTTGGTTGCGCTTTTTCATTAGTATGTGATTACTATTTTGAAAATGTATGCATATTAATAAATAAATTAAAATATAAGTGTTCTAAATTTAATTAAACTTTGGCTCAATTAAATATCCTGCCTTATATAAAGATTACTCAATACAATATTTCGCTAGCAGTGTGACATTTACCTTTTGCAAAAACACAAGTGGTCGCAATGGCATCAATCAATACAATTCTTGGCGGAGCTCCAAAGCTCTGGACAAGTTTCCTGACGAACAAGCGTGTGAACAAGTACTTGTTCCTTGAAAACATAACCATTT
>Ga0207934_1000057_pt1 | contig 21562 bp, 25 predicted proteins | sample LakMenE22Apr09ns_FD_150724 | JGI IMG/M metagenome (GOLD analysis project Ga0207934, IMG submission 150724) | Freshwater microbial communities from Lake Mendota, WI - 22APR2009 deep hole epilimnion (SPAdes) | ecosystem: Environmental > Aquatic > Freshwater > Lake > Epilimnion/Euphotic zone ... | reverse complement strand
ATATCGGTGGCGCTATTTGCATAGAACTTATTACCAAAGGGTATTATGTAATCGGTATTGATCGCCGAGCATTACCTTCGCATTTGGAAATATATTGCGATGAATTTATCCAATCTGATTTTATTGGTTATGCATCATTAATGCAAGTAGAAAAACAACCATGTGCAATTATACATTGTGCGGGTACAAGTTTAGTTGGACCTAGTATACAAAACCCCGAAGAATATTATGAAAACAATATTCAGAAAACTTTAGAATATCTAAAATATATTCGCAAACGTTCTGCAAATACCAAATTTATTTTTAGTAGCAGCGCCTCTGTGTATGGGAATCCTAATACAGATGTACCAATAACAGAAGAACAACCAACTAATCCTATTTCACCTTACGGTGAATCTAAGTTAATGATTGACCGGGCTTTGCATTCTTTTAATATCGCATATGGTATGCAATATGTTTCTTTTAGATATTTTAATGCATGCGGAGCAATTGAGAACAGTATACATGGGCAGGAGGCAAACGCTTCACATATTTTTCCTAGAGTGTTTGAAGCAATTTTAGAAAATCTCCCATTTACATTAAACGGAAATGATTATAATACTAAAGATGGGACCTGTGTTAGAGATTATGTTCACGTATCAGATATTGCTAGCGCACATGTAATGGCAATAGAAAAAAATATACAAGGAATATATAATATAGGATCTATCAGAGGTTACTCTAATCTGGAGATCATCAAAGAAGTATCTAAATGTTTAGGTAAAAACTTATCTATTGAAATTGCAGATAAGCGTATAGGTGACCCTGCATATCTAATTGCAGATTCTAATAAATTATTTTTAGATGCGGGTTGGACAGCAAAAAAAGATTTACGTACTATTATTAAAGATTTACATGACTGGTACTTCCCAGAGGCCTCCGGCGCTCATCCCTCTTAAAATATTCTGCGTGTCTTCTTTTAAATATGGAGACAAATAAAATGACAAACAAAAAATTCTTTTCTACAAAAACATACAGACAAATCGGGCCAGTTGCTTACCGGCAATGGCGCGCCGATTCTCATTGCAATTTAATTCATGGTTATGCTATGAGTTTTCACTTTGAATTTGAAGCAGATACGTTAGATGCTCGCAATTGGGTTACTGACTTCGGAGGACTAAGACCACTTAAGGATAGTCTAGAAGAGTGGTTCGACCATACTTTACTTGTCGCTGAAGACGATCCTATGCGAGACGAACTACTGCACTTAGGTAAAATTGGCCTGGCTAAAATTACAGAAGTAGAACGAACCGGTTGCGAAGGCATTGCTGATTTTCTATATGAATATATTAACACTATCTTTTTACCTAATTGCGGCGCAGAAGAAGCAAAACGGGTCTGGTGCTGCCGGGTAGAGGTCCGGGAAACAGATTCTAATATGGCTGGCAGAAACGGTCACCGAGAAGATAATGAATTTATGGCATAAATGAAAAAAACAAATATCGCAAAGGGTGCTCAAAGTAAAGATGAGTATGTAGGCGATTTAACTATTGCATTTATAAATCATAATACATCTGAATATCCGGTTACAGTAGGTGCAGTAAAATTTGCACCTGTTCCTGTAACTAAGCAAAAAGATTTGATGTTAAATGTTGCAAGATTGCATGCGCAACAAGAGTATGATAGAATTATGGAATTAGTTACTGTGCTACAAAAACAAGCACATGGAATTAAACATAGATTAGATTTTACTGATCGAGTACATGCTGCAGAATACTCATTTCAATTATATCATGGACAAACCTATTGGTTAGCATTTGATAAAAAAATACAAAAAACGATTTTAATAATCAATGGACCGAATGACTGGTCTACGGGTGCGCCAGCACACTATGACTATATTACACGGGCTAAATGGTTAGGTGATCATACCTGGTTAGAAGTCGATGAAGAAGGAAATCCTGTAAATGAAAATAGCGTTAATTACTGATACACACTTTGGGGCAAGGTCGGATTCGCAACCATTTGATGCATATTTTAAAAGATTTTATCAAGAATCATTTTTCCCAGAATTACAAAAACGTAATATTAAAAATATTATTCACCTAGGTGATTGCTTTGATCGTCGGAAATATATCAATTTTAATTCTTTAAAATCTTGCCGGGAGTATTTCTTTGATCAAACAAAGTACCTTGGCATTACTATGGATATGATTATTGGTAATCATGATACATTCTTTAAGAATACGAATAATGTAAATTCGCCCGATTTACTACTAACCGAATATGCAAATATTAATGCATATAAAGATGCGACGGAAGTAGACTTCGGTGATTGTACTATATTGATGATGCCGTGGTTGTGTGCTGATAATTACGAAGAATCAATGACGCTAGTTAAAAAAACTAAAGCAACGGTGTGTTTTGGTCATTTAGAGTTAGCAGGATTTGTAATGTACAAAGGTCAAAATACGCAGGAATCGCATGGCGGTTTAGATTCTAAATTATTTAGCAAATTTGATTTAGTATGTTCTGGGCATTTTCATCATAAGCATAGTGGAGGCAATATCCATTATTTGGGTAATCCATACCAAATGTTCTGGAATGATTTTGAGGATCCTAGAGGATTTCATATCTTTGATACTGTTACTTTGGAATTAGAATTTATTGAGAATCCTTTTACGATATTTGAAAAATATTATTATGATGACGATAAAGAAGATGTGTCGACAATAGATATTACTAAATTTGCAAGTAAACTAATAAAATTGATAGTTGTAAATAAAAAAGATTTTATTAAATTTGATACGTTTATTGAAAATATATACAATCAAAATCCAATTGAATTAAAAATTATCGAAGACTTCTCGGAGTTTGAGGCAGAAGCCTTAGATGAGACAATTGACTTAGAAGATACTATGACTCTATTATCCAACTATGTTGATAGTATAGAAACAGATGCGGATAAAGACCGTATTAAAACTTTGATGAAATCGTTATACGTAGAAGCTCAAAATTATGAGGAAGCATGATAAAATTTAAGACTATACGTTGGAAAAACTTCTTATCAACAGGAGCACAATTCACAGAAGTTGGATTAGATAAATCAACTACCACATTAGTTGTTGGTGAAAATGGTGCCGGTAAAAGCACCATTCTTGACGCATTGTGTTTTGTTTTATTTAATAAACCATTTCGTAGTATCAATAAGCCTCAATTACTCAATACGATCAATGCTAAAAATTTACTAGTAGAGTTAGAATTTAATATTGGTCCTAAAGAATATAAAATTGTTCGGGGTATTAAACCTGGTATCTTTGAAATTCATGTGCAGAACGTGTTATTGAATCAAGATGCCGCAGCGAAAGATTACCAAAAATATTTAGAAGATACTATTCTAAAATTAAATTATAAATCATTTACGCAGATTGTAATTTTAGGTAGTGCATCTTTTACTCCCTTTATGCAATTGCCGTTGGGTCATCGAAGAGAAATTATTGAGGATATTTTAGATATTCAAATATTTACAGTAATGAATTCGGTATTGAAGAATAAACAAACTGAAATAAAAAATTCAATTTTGGATATAGATTCTAAAGTAGAGTTTGGTAAAAGCAAGGTTAAATTACAACAAGACTACATTAAAACCCTTGAAGATGATATACAAAAACGGGCAAAGGATACTACAGTATTAATTGAGACTGCAAATATTGCAATTAACGGTTTTACTACAGAGATAAACACATTAAAATCGCAAGTGGATGGATTAAAACTTACAATTTTAGATGATGATGAAACAAAGAAAAAAGAAAAACAAATACTTAAAGTACTGGACAAACTTAAAGAGAAGTCAAAGAAAGTAAATTCTGACATCACATTCTATCTTAACCACGATGATTGTCCCACATGCAATCAAAATTTAAGTGAGGACTTTAAGGATAAAACGATTACGGAACATAAGCATAAATCGTCTGAGGTTGCTGATGCTATAAACGATTTAGAAAACCAAATAACCGATATTAATTTGCGATTAGAAAAAATAGATGTAGTTAAAACTAAGATTGCAGAATTGAATGAATCTATTATTGAATTTAGCTCTAGTTTAATTGCCGAACAAAACTATATTAAAAAATTAGCAAAAGAGATTCAGGATAGTGCTACCAATACTACCAACATAGATGAGGAAAAAACTAAATTAAAGGCATTGGCTAAAGATGTTATTCTTTTGTCTGAAGAAAAAGGTAAGCAAACAGAAGAAAAACACTATTTTGAGATTGCGGGTATACTTTTAAAAGATACCGGAATTAAAACTAAAATTATTAGACAATATTTGCCAATCATTAATAAATTAGTAAACAAGTATTTAGTGGCAATGGATTTCTTTTGTCATTTTGAATTGGATGAAACATTCAATGAGACAATAAAGTCTAGGCATCGAGATGAATTTTCGTACGCATCATTTAGTGAAGGTGAAAAACAGCGTATTGATTTGGCGCTATTATTTACTTGGCGAACAATTGCAAAAATGAAAAATTGCGCTAGCACAAATTTGCTATTACTTGATGAGGTTTTCGATTCATCTTTAGATGCAAATGGTACAGATTATGTGATGAACCTTATAAATACTTTAGGTGACGAGACTAATGTATTTGTAATTAGTCACAAGGGAGATCTTCTATTTGATAAATTTAGAAGTGTTATAAAATTTGAGAAACACCAAAATTTCTCTAGAATACAAGGAAGTTAATATGGCAAATGATACTTGGCAATTACAAACGCATACGGTAAATACGTATTGTTATTATTCAGGAGTATTTGATGATGAAATGCTTGACGATATTGTTACGTTGGGCGATTCTCTTTTATTAAAAAATGCAGAGGTTGGTGGAAATTTTGATGTGCCAGGTGGCGAAAATGCGGATATTCGAAAAACAACTATTGGTTGGATTCCTACAAACGATCAAAATGCTTGGCTTTATAGAAAATTAACAGACAGCATCTTTCAGGCAAATTCAAAATGGTTTAATTATGATCTTAACCATATTGAATCACTACAATTTTCAGTATATAATGAAGGTGATTTTTATGATGCGCACGTTGACCATCATTATCAAGGCGCAGGGCAATATCCTAGAAAATTGAGTTTTACTATGCAATTATCAGATCCTTCGGATTATGAGGGCGGCGATGTAAATTTAATTACGTCTCAAACCCCATTTGCAATTCCAAAAGAGCGAGGAACAATTACATTTTTTCCTTCGTATACTTTACATGAAGTTAAACCTGTTACCAAAGGAATCCGAAAAGCATTAGTTGGCTGGATTCACGGCCCTAATTGGAAATAACAAATGGCTAACAAAATTCCGTTGGAGTATCTAGAATTAGATAACGATTTTGGTTTCACCGCAGTAAATGAAAAAGATGTTACTGAACCAATATTGGCAGAAGCCAAAACATCGGTAGATAGTGAAACCAAATTGAAGTTGCAGACTTTAGAAAAAATGGTTATGCCCCTTTTGGTTAATTTGATGAAGAATCCCGAAAAGGAGTACATACATTGGCCAAATCGAGTTCCTCTCATAGAGAAGCAAATTGAGCGTATTTTAGCTATAACTAGAGCTTGACAACTGATCCTTTAGGTGTTATAATATAGAAAAGCCTAAAGGAGATACATATGATAACCGATTCTAAGTCTATATTAGCAAAACTTTTAGCATCAGAAAACATTCAAGTAGAACATAAGAAAACTTCTACCGCATACTTCGATACCAAAAATCGGGTCATGGTCATTCCTATTTGGAAGTCCATGACTCCGTTCTTATACGATTTGCTTCTAGGCCATGAGGTTGGGCATGCATTGTTTACCCCACCTGACGGCTGGCACGATCAAGTATTAGATGGTACCAAGAAGGGGTTCAAAACATATTTAAATGTTGTCGAAGACGCTCGCATCGAAAAATGTATTCAAGAAAAGTTTCCTGGGTTGAAGGTATCCTTTAAAAAGGGATATGCTGAACTAATGCAAAAAGACTTTTTCGGAATTCAGAAAAATGAATGGGATATCAACACACTGCCTTTAATTGATCGTATCAATTTACACTATAAGGTCGGTTCATATTTAAACGTGCAATTCAAAGATGATGAACAATATTTTTTAAAACGAATTAATGGTATTAAAACGTGGGATGACGTTGTTTCTGTATCTAACGAATTGTATGAATATGGTAAAACAGAACCAAAATTGCAAAATTTTGATGATGTCGATTATGTTGAGGATATGGATGATGATTTTGATTCGGAAGATGATACTTGGGAAGAAGTGGAATCTGATTCTGATTCCGATAAAAAGAGCAAAAAAACAAAAAATAGACGAGGATCGGATATTGGCGAGTTTGATCCAGAGTCAGTAACTGATAAATTTTTTCGGCAAATGGAAAATCAACTTGTCGACGATTCAGTAAAGCCATACCTTTATGTCAATATGCCTGAGGTTGATATTAGTAAAGTCATTGTACCGTATAAAACAATTCAGAAATTCTACACAAAATTTCGGTATCAAGATTATACACTTAATGTTGATACTTTGGATGCATTAGCAATTACACAATCAGAAAAAGCAAAAGAACATTTGTATAAAAAGTTCTTAGAATCGAATAAGAAATATATAGGTTATTTGGTTAAAGAATTTGAGCTTAAAAAGAATGCTAAACAATATGCAAGGGCATCTATTGCTAAAACTGGCAAATTGGATATGAAAAAAATTCATTCTTATAAGACTAATGATGATCTGTTTAAACGAATGACAATTGTCCCAGACGGTAAATCTCATGGGTTATTGATGTTCGTAGATTATTCTGGGTCTATGGGTGAAAGTATTCAAGCAACAATTGAGCAAACCCTAGTTTTGGTAATGTTCTGCAGAAAAGTAAATATTCCATTTCGTGTATATGCATTCACTGATCTACAGAATGATTCAATTAATATTGAACTAGGTATGGAAACTCCAAATACAGAGGACCCGGCTACATATTTTAGAGCTCGTAGTGTGAATGGATTGGGTAGATTTTCAAAACGAGTAAATGATTTGCATGTTGATGATGTTGCATTCAGATTACGCGAATATGTATCAAGCGAAATGAATTCAAATGATTTTAAAGATGCAGTTAAATATTGGTTGCTTGTGGGAGAATTGATGACTTCTCGGTATAACCATAGGGGTAGCACAAATCCTGCGGTTAGTGTACATTTAAGAAATTCAGAATTTGAACAATTGAATGGCACCCCTTTGAATGAAGCCATTATTTCTGCAATCGATATTACGGAAGCTTTTAGAAAACAATATAAATTGGATGTCGTCAATACAGTATTTTTAACCGACGGCGATTCAAACGATACGGGGGCAGTATATAAAGAAAATGATAAATATCTCAATTACTACGATAAGTATGGGAATAATTGTAATGTCATTATTCGGCACACTAAGACTATGCTGGAAGGTAAGAAAATTCCTAATGCGGAATTAACTACTGGTTTGCTAGATTTACTGAAAAAAGTATCCGGTGCAAATACAATTGGTTTTTTTATTGCTCCTAGATTTGGAAGGAACGTTGTTATGAACAGAATTAGTAAAACGGGTAAATACGTTCAGAATTTTGATCAGCAATATAAAACGGCAAAACAACAGAAATTCTTCATGTTAAATGATGTTGGATATGATGATTTCTATATTATTCCTGGTGGAAAAGATTTGGAAATCACTGAAGATAATTTGGTTGTTTCGGCAGGAGCCAAAAAGACAGAGATTAAAAACGCATTTATGAAAATGCAAAAAAGCAAATCTATTAATCGAGTTCTTTTGAGTAGATTCGTTAGTAAAATTGCTTGACAAGAATTGCAATAGGTGTTATAATATGATGTAGCTTTTAACTTTTGAGGATTATATTATGTCTAGAACGCATTACAGTGAGCAGCAACGTACCGAATTAGTTATTAAATTAGAAGAAGAATATGGTAGCAAAGTATCTAAAGATGAAATTTTAGAATTTTGCGATATGCGAAATTTGCCGAATCCGCATTTTTTAGTTTCTCGAAAAGATATTAAGGTCAATAAAGTATATGACCTTAGTCTATTAAATTCTTCGACTATTAGCGATCCTTATATGAATGATACACCGATTGTAGCGCCCACCCCATCCGCACAAATTTTGCCTTTGAAGCAACGTAAAATGGTTTCAGAGATTGATAACTCTGTGCCAGCAAAAGATAATACGTATGTCCCGTTTGGCTTTTTTAAGCAACTGGAACAAATTTTAAAATCAAGAACATTTTATCCGGTCTTTATTACTGGTCTATCGGGTAATGGCAAGACTACGATGGTCGAACAAGTGTGCGCAAAACTTGGGCGAGATTGTATTCGGGTAAATGTTAGTATCGAAACAGATGAAGAAGATCTAATCGGTGGTAATACATTGCTAGATGGCAATGTTGTTTATCGTGAAGGGCCGGTACTAATGGCTATGCGCCGCGGCGCAGTTCTTTTGATCGATGAAATTGATCGAGGTTCAAATAAACTAATGTGTATGCAAAGTATTCTTGAGGGCAAGCCATTGTTCAATAAGAAAACTGGCGAGATGATTTATCCCGCGGCAGGATTTACTGTAGTTGCTACCGCAAATACTAAGGGTCGAGGCACAGACGATGGTCGCTTTATTGCAGCACAAATTTTGGACGAGGCATTTCTTGAACGCTTCCCTATTACGGTAGAACAAGAGTATCCGTCGACTACTGTTGAACGAAAAATTCTGCAAAATAAAATGGAATTTTTTGGTAAAGTTGATTCTGAATTTTCTGAGAAACTTATTACGTGGGCAGACATTATTCGTAAGACTTTTCTTGAGGGCGGCGTAGATGAAATTATCAGCACTCGCCGATTGGTAAATATCGTGCAGGCGTACTCAATTTTTAACAATCAAGAAGATGCGATTCAATATTGCATTAATCGATTCGACGATGATACTAAGTCCGCATTTATGGATTTGTATCAAAAAATGAGCAATCCGTTGCGTCAGGAAACTACTTCGGAAACAGTATACGATGATACTAAGTCCGCATTTATGGATTTGTATCAAAAAATGAGCAATCCGTTGCGTCAGGAAACTACTTCGGAAACAGTATACGATGACGGCGAACCTCTTATTAGTAGTCCACAAATTTAATTGATAAAGTATAGCGTACGCAAGTACGCTATACCTACGTATATGCACACTAATGAAAATACTTATGATACGTTTATTCCTAGATGGTTTGGCCGTTTAGGTAACAACATACAACAAATATCTAACGGAATTTATTTCTGCAGAGATAACAAAATACATTTTACATCACCAGACCACCCCATGGTCGAAGCCATTGATTTGAATTTTGGTGACAATAATTTTAGCATACCGCCAAATTCTCACAATTGGTTTTATTTCTTTGATGGGTCCGATGCTGACTTTAGTACAAATACCGATGATTTAAATTTTCAACGCAAGCATATCTGCGAAGAATATATATTACCTAAGCTTAAAATTAATCATATCGAATTAGATAAACCATTGCCCGACGATGTGTTAGTAATTCATATTAGAAGCGGAGACTTATATACGAATTGGCCATCTAGCCACCCACAGAATCCTTTTGCATATTATGTAAAATTATTTAATATGTATCATGGTAAAGTAATTTTTCTTGTAGAAGATCTACATAATCCGATTGTAGATTATTTTTCTAAAATTTCTACTGATACAAGAGTGTGTTCTATTGAAGATTCATATTTACTTTTACTACAAGCAAGAAACATTGCATCATCGGGAGCGGGATCTTTTGTAATGGGCGCTGCTCTTTGTTCTAAAAATATTAAAAAGTTTTATTGTACCAATCTTTGGTTGCCTAATAGTCTAAACCCTACGATGCTAAAAGATCATCTTGAGGTATACTGCGCACACCTAGTAGGTGATAAATATATAAAAATTGGCGAATGGCATTGCTCCACTGAAACCATTGATAAGATTTTAAATTATAACGAAGATATATTATTTGGGAGATTATAACATGAATAAACAAGTTGCCTTAATTACAGGCATTACCGGTCAAGACGGGTCTTATCTTGCAGAATTACTACTAGAAAAGGGATATGAGGTACATGGCGTAGTTCGTCGTAGCTCGTCTAGAAATACTGGTAGAATAGATCACATCTATAGTAATCCAAATTTACATTTGCATTATGGTGACATAACCGATTCGTTAACCATAATGAACATTCTTAAGAAACACAATCCATCTGAAATTTATAATTTAGCAGCACAGAGTCACGTAATGGTATCGTTTGAGACACCAGAATATACTGCAAGTGTGGACGGCTTAGGTACTCTAAAATTACTTGAGTCTGTTAGAATTTTGAATATGGATAAAACAACTAAGATTTATCAAGCATCTACGTCGGAATTATATGGATTGGTGCAGGAAACCCCTCAAAGAGAAACAACTCCTTTTTATCCTAGATCCCCATATGGTGTAGCGAAATTGTATGCATATTGGATAGTTAAAAATTATCGGGAATCATATAATATGTTTGCGTGTTCAGGAATTTTATTTAATCACGAATCGCCCCGACGCGGATTTAATTTTGTGACTAAAAAAATTGTAGATGGACTTGTTAATATTAGCGGGGGCTACCAAGATTGTCTATATATGGGTAATTTAAATGCTATGCGGGATTGGGGTCACGCCAAGGACTATGTTCGGGCAATGTGGATGATGCTGCAACAAGATAAGCCGGATGATTTTGTTATTGCGACGGGCGAACAATATTCAGTCAAAACATTCATTGAAAAATGTGCACCGTATTATGGTATGGATATTCGCTGGGAAGGTGAGGGCATTAATGAAGTTGGTATTGATAATAATTCAGGGAAAACTATTATTCGAGTAGATCCTAAATATTTTAGACCGGCCGAAGTAGAAACTTTGCTAGGTGATTCGACAAAAGCTAGAACTATTCTAGGATGGTCGCCAGAATATACATTTGATATGCTAGTAAAAGAAATGTGCATGGAGTTTAACTAATGTTTCCTCCCTCATACCAAAATATCAATAAAATAGTTACGGAAAAATATTTAAATTATGATTTTGGATTTTTTATTGAAGTAGGCGGGGCAGATGGATATACTCAAAGTAATACTTGGTATCTTGAAAAATACAAAAATTGGACAGGGGTTTTAGTTGAACCAAATCCGGATTCTGCAGAAATGTGTCGCAATACCAGACCAGATTCTAAAGTATTTAATTATGCATTAGTTGATCGAGAGTATCCAGATTCGGAAATAACAATGGTACGTAGAATGGTGTATCCGGGCGATCCCGGACTTATGACTGCGGCTAAAGATTCTCCGTTGAGAACTAATTCCGATTGGATGCAACCGGCAACAAGCATAGATAAAACTGAAGAATTTACTATACGTACTACCACACTTGATGAAATATTAGAATCTTTAGATGTTAAAACTGTTGATTTCTTTTCTTTGGATGTTGAAGGTTATGAAGTACAAGTATTAAAAGGATTCAATTTGGAAAAATATTTGCCAAAGGTTATACTAATAGAATGGCATGACGATATACAAACTATTTCCGATGTCTTATCTAATACCCATAAGTTAGCAGAACAACTATCTAAACATGATTATGTTTTTATTTTAAAATAGGATAGTAAAATGGAAATGTATAAAAGTAGTAAAATATTTGTTGCTGGTCATAAAGGATTAGTTGGTTCAGCAATAGTAAATAAGTTGCGAAGCGAAGGATTTAATAATCTTGTTTTGCGAGATAAGGAATCTCTTGATCTTAGAAATCAATTGGAGGTTAAAGAATTCTTTAAAGCGGAAAAACCAGAATTTATATTTCTTGCTGCAGCAAAAGTCGGAGGAATAAATTGGAATTATACACATCCCGCCGACTTTATCTATGACAATCTTCTAATACAATCCAATGTTATAGATTCCGCATATAGAAATGGAGCTAAGAAACTATTGTTTCTAGGATCGGCCTGCATCTATCCTAAGGTTACGCCACAGCCAATTAAAGAAGAATATTTGTTGACTGCGCCATTAGAACCAACTAATGAGGGTTATGCTTTAGCAAAAATTACTGGTCTAAGAATGTGCGAATATTATAGACGTCAGTATGGTTTCAATGCGATTAGTTGTATGCCTGCAAACTTATATGGACCTAACGATAATTTTATACCGGAACACGGGCACGTTATTCCTGGCATTATTACGAAGTTACGAAATGCCATCATTAACAATGATGACACGATTGAATGCTGGGGTGACGGTACTCCTACACGAGAGTTTTTATATGTAGATGATCTTGCAGACGCATGCGTTTTTCTAATGCAAACTTATAATGAGGCACAGTTCATTAACGTGGGTAGTAATGAGGAATTAACAATTAAAGATTTAGCAGAAAATCTTAAATCCGCAATGGGGTTCACCGGAGAAATAGTTTGGAATACAGATAAACCGAACGGTACACCTAGACGTAAAATGGATAATAGTAAATTGAATGCACTTGGTTGGAATGCCAAAGTAGATTTTAACGAAGGGCTAAAACGTACAATAGAATGGTATAAAAAAGAAAAGGGGATGCTATGAGATGGCCGTTGATGGGTGAAACAATTACATTCACCGATAGATTAAAAATGGCATATTTTGCCATGACTGCTGATAAATTCACTAACGGTGAACGAGTAAAGCAGTTTGAAAAAGAATGGAGTACTTGGTTAGGCGCAAAACATTCTTTATATGTATCCTCAGGTAGTACAGCAAACTTTTTACTTATTGCCGCCGCAAAAGAATTATACAATTTAAAACCTGGCGACAAGGTATTAGTGCCGGCATGTACATGGATGACAAATGTTGCCCCTATTATACAGTTAGGATTAACTCCTATCTTCTGCGATGTTAATCTATCAAACTTTAGTTTTGATCTAACTGATGCTGTTAAGATATCTAAAAAGCATGATATTAAAATGGTATTTGTTACGCACCTATTAGGATTTTCTGCAGATAACGAAGTACTAAAACGCATATTTACAAACGCAATTATTTTAGATGACGTATGCGAATCGCATGGCTGCACAGACATTGCCGGAATTAAACGAGGCGCAAATAGTTTAGGAGCTACCTTTAGCTTTTACTTCGGGCATCATATGTCTACAATTGAAGGTGGTATGATATCTACAAACAACGATGATCTTTATGATTTAATGAAGATGAAACGTAGTCATGGTTTTGCTAGAGAGTCCACTCGTTTTGCCGAATATGCAGAAACATATAAAGATATAGATAAACAATTTTTATTCATAACAGACGGATATAATTTTAGAAATCATGAAATTTGCGCTGTGCTTGGTTCATCCCAACTAAAACGATTAGATGAGATGATATCTATTCGGAATAAAAATCATGAAATATTCTGTAAAATTATTGACAAATATCCGCATCTGTTTTATAATATTAAAAACTCTATAGGTAATAGTAGTTTCTGTTTGCCGTTTATCTGCAAGTCGCCAGAAATAATGAAGGCAATGAAGGATACGTTTACAAAAAATGGTATAGAATATCGACCGGTAGTATCAGGTAATTTATTGCGTCAACCGTTTTTAGCAGAATATAGTATTGACACCGATAAAGAAATAACAAACGCAGATATTATTCAAACACAGGGTGTGTATATTGGCAACAATCACTTTGTTACTTTGGAAGATATGAGATTTTTAGATAAAGTCGTAGGAGAAATATATGTCAACATTGGGTGAAAGCATAGAAGCAATTATTAAAAATACAGTTGATCGGGTATGTCAAGAAGATATGCCGGATTCGGAATATATCGCAACAGATAATCTAGGCGAGATTATCGAGAAATTAGCAATTATTCATATTCGTATGTGGATGTTAGAAGATGCGATGCAAGCAGCAAAAACAGATTCTGAACTTGCCGAATTGAAGCGCAAGGTTGATATTTGCTTTAAGGTTAAGCGCCCTAAGTATGTACAAGCAATTAACACTATGGTAGATGATGCAATTAGAACAAACAAATCATTAAAAGAAGATTCTGTAAAATTATATAAAGGCGTAGATAATGGCTAAAATTGTATTCTTCAATCATTACCATAGAGGCGATTTGTTAACGCATAAAGAATATGTTAGGCAATTAAAACAAGAATTACCTGATGTAGAATTTGAGTATATGCATTTTAATCATTCTAAATTAACTAGAGATTTAGATATTCCGAAGACCGGATCACCTACTGATTTAGATGCAAAGACTCCATTCTATCAGGAAGAGGATACCCTTTATATTAATACCTGGATTGGATGTTTTTGGGATATATTCTGCGAGCATGGTGGTATTAATATGGATTCGCTTTGGCATCAATGGCAGAAAATTTTTGAAACTGTTAATGCCGCATTTGGTGTCGAGTTAAAACTAAATGCAGAAAAAGAATCATATTTGCCATCTATTGATTTTAGTAGATTTGATACTACTTCTATTGATCAATATTTAAGTAACTCTATCGGCATTAAGAAAATTTTAATTTGCAACGGTGCTCCTCAATCAGGACAATCATTCTCATATGATATGTCTGATTTTATTCATAGTACTGCTAAAGAATATTCTGACGTACATTTTATCTGCACAACAAAATTTGATACTAAAGAAACAAATATTCTATTTACAGATGATATCATCAAAGATACCGAAATTGAGGATGAAAAACGTGCACCTTGGGAGGATAAAGGATTTTGCGATCTTCAAGAAATTTCTTATTTAAGTGAACATGCGGATGCGATTGTCGGTAAAAACTCTGGACCCTTTGTATTCTGCGAAACAAAAACAAATTATATGAATTCATCTAAGAAATTTTTATCGTATAATGTTAGTTGGGGTGAAGCATTCCAAACAGGTGCTAAGAAACCAACAGAAACAATGTCGAATAATATGAATCTTGAATGCGATTATAAAATTGTTCCTATTTCAGATATTCATAATTTAACAGATGCCGATGCAACTAATATTAAAAACTCTTTAAACGAATTAGCGAATAGCCTATGAAAAAATTAAAATTAGGTTTTACCGATACACATGAACATTTATCTACATTTTTTGCTAGTCTATTAGCTAATAGATTTGATGTAGAAATTGATAACGAAAATCCCGATTATTTAATTTTTGGCGATGATAATTTCGGAACAAACAATACTAAATTCGATAAGAAGGATGTAGTTAAGATTTTCTATACTGGAGAAAATCGTCGTCCAGAGGATTATGATTGCCATTATGCAATATCCTTCGATCATAATTACAGCAATTGGCATTATCGTTTACCGTTATTTGTAATCTATATGTGGTCGCTAGATCAAATTCATAATACTGGTTATGACTATTATCACATTCTTCAGGATAATCAACCTAAGGAAAAAACAGATTTTTGTTCTTTTGTTGTAGGAAATCCTAAATGCGAAATACGTAATGACTTCTTTCGACGTTTAGGTAAGTACAAAAAAGTTGACAGTGGCGGCACACTATATAATAACATTAATGCTAGTCTTGACGGGGAACAAGCAAAGATTGATTTTCTATCCTCAAGAAAATTTAATATTTGTTTTGAGTCCAGTGCGAATCCGGGTTATGTGACAGAGAAAATTTTACACGCATACTATGCAAAGACTATTCCTATTTACTGGGGCAGCCCAACAATAACTGCAGATTTTAATCCGCTATCCTTTATCAATGTAAATAATTTCCATGATTTAGATGCAGTAGTAGATTATGTTAAGATGATTGATAACGACGATGACCTATATAACAGAATCTTAGCAGCAAGTCCTTTTGCTGGAAATATACCTAGAGATTATGTTATGCTAAATAATTTCTTAAATTGGTTTGAATCGGTAGTTTATAATAAAATTGACATGAGAGAAGAATGAAAATACAAACCTTCATTTTTAATTGGGTAGGCCAATACGACAATACGTATAACAAAGAACTACAATTAAAAGATTTCAATCCTGTTATTATTAACAGCGATGATATCTATAATGATATTCCTGAATGGCATCATATTGGCAATGATGCATACTTTGGAGCACAATTTGCTAAAGCAGTTGAATTATTTTTAGAGACTGATAATGAAGTATTATTTCATATCCAAGGTGATGCATCATATAATGACTGGCCTAAACTATATGACGATGCAAACAAATATTTTGAGATGTCAGATTGGGGCATTTACGCACCTAATGTAGATTATACATGGTATGACTCTAGCAGAACAGATATTACTAGTTTATATTTTCCTATTGAAGGATTGAAGATTGTAGCAAATACAGATTGCACCTGTTGGTTCATCCATAGAGATATTTTAAAACTCTACAAAGAACGTAATCTAAATCTTGAACAATATAAGATGGGTTGGTCTTGGGATATTATATTACCTAGCTTATGTTTTATTAATCAGCGACCCGTAATACGAGATTATAATCATACAATCCAGCATCCGCTAGGCACAGGATATGATACTAACCAAGCAGAAAAAGAAATGCAACAGTTATATGATACTTTGCCCGAGGATCTTCAAGAAGCATTTCGATACATCAAAGGTGATCGAGAAAATTTAACCAAATATTATCAGACGCCGGCATGAAAAAAATTATAGCTTTTAGTCTTTGGGGTAATAATCCTAAATATTGTGCCGGGGCAATACGCAATGCACAATTAGCTAAAACAATTTTTCCAGAATGGATATGTATTTTTTATTATAACGATACCGTACCAGCAACTTATATTAAAATACTAAGTGAATTTGATAATGTGGAAGTAGTAAAAATTGCTGATGGATCATTTGGGGCATTTTGGCGATTTTTTGATATGCTCGAAGATACAATTGTAATATCCAGAGACTGCGATTCCCGCCTTTCTAAAAGAGAGAAACGTATTGTGGATGATTGGTTATCTAGCAAAGAAAAAATGTGCGTAATACGAGATCATATTAATCACTATGAGTTTCCGATGCTTGCAGGTATGTGGGGAATTAAAAATGGACTTCATATAGATTTGCACAAACCAATGGAACAATATTGGTATACTCATTCGTATTTGGTGGATCAATTTTATTTGCGAGATGTTGTATGGCCGGTGTTAAAAGATAATTGTAAAATTTATGGTATCAAGGAAACTGCTTGGATGCGAGAAACATATGAAAGTATTGGTATGGACTTTATTGGTCAAACATATTCAGACGATGAATCTCCAGTATATCCCGGCGCTTTAGTATAGGGTTAAAATGGGTATCGCATTATTACATCATACAGGGTTGGGTGACCATTTCATGTGCAATGGTCTTGTTCATCAATTAGCTGATAAGTATGGGGAAGTGGATTTGTTCTGCAAAGAGCATTTGTATAAAACTATCAATCACTTATACATGGATTTTCCTAACATAAAAATTATTCCGATTAAAAATGATTCAGAAGATCCATACCGGTATGCTGCAAATACACAAAAAGATCTAGTACGTGTTGGATTTGAGCATACCGATTTCAATAGATTTGAGGAATCTTTCTATGAACAAGTAGGATTAGATGTTGATGATGAATTTGCATACTTTCAATTTCCCTCGGATTTATCTGGATCAAAAAAATTATATGAGCAAGTTGTTGCGGCAAGGGGAAAAGATTATATTTTTGTACATGATGTAAGCTCATATAAAGCATTTGATTTAAAAATAGAATCATCCTTGCCTAGATTTGTAGTTAATAAAACAGATACAGATGACGTATTAGATTATATTGATACTATCTGTAACGCCAAAGAAGTACATATAATAAACAGCGGGTTACATAATTTAGTTTTCCAATTACTATGCCATGGAAAAGTAAATTCTGATAACGTATTTTTTCATGATGCAAGAAAACCAAAAGACGGTGGAATTGCTATTAGAATTCCTAGTGATGTGAAGGTTATACAATATGACTAAAAGAGTTACAATAATTACACCCACAACAGGGACAGATTACTTAGAACACTGTTTGCAATCAGTTAAGCAACAAACATATAAAAACATCAATCACTTCGTTGTTATAGATGGGCAACAGTATGCGGAAAAAGCAAACAAAATTTTAGCAATTAATCCGAACGAAGAAAGAACAGTTTTATGTCTTCCGGAAAATACTGGGGCGGATGGGTATAATGGGCATAGAATTTATGGGTCTATTCCTTATCTATGTAATACTGATTATATAATGTACTTAGATGAAGATAATTGGATTGACTCAGAACACGTCCAAAGTTTAATTGACACAATAGATGAAGGCAATGATTGGGCCTTTTCTTTAAGGAAAATTTATGGCAGCAATGGTGATTTTATTTGTACTGATGATTGCGAGAATCTTGGGCTGTGGCCGACTTGCATCAACGAAAAAGAACTCTTTGTAGATGTGGGTGCGTATTTCTTACCTACCGCAATTGCTATTCAAATTTCTCCTTTATGGTATAGACGGGCAAGACATCCCGAGGAACAGCCAGAAGTCGATAGACTTATTATGCAAATTCTGATAGAATATAATTTTAAATATAACACCAACGGTAGATATACGTTAAATTATAGAGTAGGAAACAGGCAAGATTCGGTACAAAAAGAATTCTTTTTGTGGGGAAATGCTAAGATGGAGCAAAAATATGGAGATTATTATCCGTGGCGCAAGAAATAGAATATAAGTTTAATGAGGGTGATCTGTTGAAAGATTTTCAGGCATATGTTGATGCGACATACAATCAACACTACGCCCTAAACAAATATCAAGCAACAGAATTTATTATTGATAACGGACATGGCGTAGGATTTACTGCGGGCAATGTAATGAAATATGTCCAAAGGTACGGAAAAAAAGCAGGAAGGAATAGACAAGACTTGCTAAAGGTGTTACACTATGCATTGATGCTGTTATATGTGCATGACATTGAAACTAAGGAGACTAAATAATGCAAATAAGTAAAGAAACAATTGATATTCTAAAGAACTTCGCCTCTATTAATTCTAACCTAATGATTCGAAAAGGTAAGACTCTTTCGACTATTAGTACAGGTAAAAACATTTTTAGTAAAGCGGATGTAACTGAGGAATTTCCTCTCGAAGTAGCAATTTATGATTTGAACTCATTGCTTGCGCTTTTAACTGTTATGGAAAATCAAGAAGTAGATTTTGGTGAAAAAAGTTTAACGATTTCTAAAGGCAATGGTAAATTTGAATATTTTTATGCTAGCCCAAGCGTTATTGTTGCCGCACCAGAAAAGAGCATTGAGTTAGATTCGCATTACGAATTTACACTTTCTGCAGATGATGTGCAGATGATTATGAAGGCAGCGGCAATTACCGGTGCGCCAACTATCACAATTTCTAGTAAAGAAGGCAAGGTTTCTCTTAATATCGGCGATAAGAAAAACGATACTGCAAATACATATAAAAAATCAATCGGAGATAGTGAACATACGTTTGAATGTCATATGGCGGTTGAGAATTTTAAAATTATTCCCGACGCATATAATGTTACTATTTCTAAAAAGAAAGCATTTCAATTTAAACATGCTACTAAGGTAATTGAATATTTTATTGCAATGGAACCCGATTCAGTAGTTTAATGTTGCTGTACGCCTATTATAATATGGAGTTGTTATGGATTATCGTGAAAATGAATTTCTTTGGGTTGAGAAATATCGCCCGAGGAAATTAGAAGATTGTATTCTTCCCGCTAGTCAGAAAACTATTTTTCTGGAAATGTTAGCAAAGGGAGAGATACAAAATATGTTATTATGCGGCGGCGCAGGCATGGGCAAAACGACAGTTGCCCGTGCTTTGTGCGAAGAGCTACAAACAGATTATATCATCATTAATGGATCAGAAGAATCGGGTATTGATGTTCTTCGTACAAAGATTAAGCAATTTGCATCTACTGTTTCTTTTAGCGGTAAGCCAAAAGTTGTTATATTAGATGAAGCGGATTATTTAAATCCAAATTCCACACAACCTGCTCTTCGAGCATTTATGGAAGAATTTTCATCTAATTGTAGATTCATTCTTACTTGTAATTTTAAAAATAGAATCATTCCTCCTCTGCATTCTAGAGCGGCAGTCATTGAATTTAAATTGCCAAAAGCAGATAAACCTAAAATTGCCTCAGCATTTTTTAAGCGAGTAAATGAAATTCTCAGCATTGAAAAAGTTGAGGCTGATGGTAAAGTTGTTGCAAAGGTAATCGAAAAACATTTTCCGGACTATCGTAGAGTTCTAAATGAACTTCAGAGGTATGGTGCATCTGGAAAAATTGATGAGGGTATCTTTGTAAGTTTAGGTGAGACTAATCTTCAAGAATTGATTGTGTCTTTGAAAGATAAGGATTGGAAGAAGATGCGAACTTGGGTCGTCAATAACATTGATAATGACCCACAAACAATTTTTAGAAAACTATATGATGTTCTATGTGATGAAGTTGTGCAGGTTCCTCAATTAGTATTGTTACTGGCAGATTATCAATATAAATCGGCATTTTGTGCGGATCAAGAAATTAATTTAGTGGCATGCTTAACTGAAATTATGGCAGCAGTAGAATTAAAATAATGATAAATCCATTTGAAAATATATTTATTTGGATAAAAGAGGATTGGAAATCTTACCCACTTCGTTTTACGGTTGAGATTATTGCATGGACAATGAGTATTGGATGTACTATGTGGATGGGATACACTTTGCCGAATCCTCCTTTCATCTATCTATATCCGCTATTCATGGTACAATGTATGTTATTTGCTTGGTCAGCCTGGACTAGAGGATCGACCGGTATGATCGCAAATTATCTATTAATTGTAACGATAGATGTAGTAGCATATGTGAGGATGTTATGAGTTTATTCGGTAAGCCGGTCGAAAAAATTGAGGAAGTTCCTTATAAGTCTCCCGCAATATCTCCCTTTGATTTTATTAATTCTATACATTATTCTAAACAAAACTTAATAGTAGATGAATGGTCTGAAAAACAATATAATCCCTTTATTATAAACAAAGGATTATCCTATGGACATGATACCGTTATTCCCGCAAATGAGATGAATTCCCGTCCTCATTTGGATAAAATTCTTCAATTTCACTTTCTCATAAATATTGTTAGACCTAGAAAAAGATTCAATAAATGGATAAAGGTCGATAAAATCGATGAATTGGAAGTTGTAAAAGAATACTATGGCTATAGCACAGAAAAAGCCAAACAAGTACTCCCCCTTCTCAATGAGTCGATTCTTGATAAAATGAAGAAAAGCTTAACAAGGGGTGGTAAGAATGAGTAATGACATCATTTCAATAAATTTTCCGGGATATAATCCGTTAGAAGTAATTTTAACTGAACCCGATGATTTTCTTAAGGTAAGGGAGACCTTAACTCGAATAGGAGTAGCGTCGAGAAAAGATAAAACACTATATCAATCATGCCACA
>Ga0207934_1000056_pt1 | contig 21657 bp, 18 predicted proteins | sample LakMenE22Apr09ns_FD_150724 | JGI IMG/M metagenome (GOLD analysis project Ga0207934, IMG submission 150724) | Freshwater microbial communities from Lake Mendota, WI - 22APR2009 deep hole epilimnion (SPAdes) | ecosystem: Environmental > Aquatic > Freshwater > Lake > Epilimnion/Euphotic zone ... | reverse complement strand
ATGCATATGAAAAAGGAAAGACCTGGTTATCTAGTAGTTGCTATAGAGATGAAGTTCAATGTTATATACATTCGAGTGGTAAGTATGTAGGTAACGCTAAAGGTGTACCATACGAATGTACATTGGGTAATAATTGGGTAAAAAATCCTGATTCGGAGGTAAAAAATAGAGGAGAATGGAAATTTGCAGGTGATATGTGGATGAGTCCGTATTGTGAAAGAGATTTTCCAAATGAGTGTAGTACTGGGAATAAGTGTTATATGAAAAGTAGATAAAAACAGTTTACTTGAGTTACTTATCTCCCAGATAAATATGGTGATGGTTGGTCTAGATAATTTTATTAAATTTTTATTAAATTTTTATATTTTATTGTATTATAATATGCAAAATCTACACATTATATTTTTTCTATCAATATTATGTATATTATGTATAATTGTTATAGTAAACAATGTTGTTCGTAAAAGAGAACATTTAGATTTAATAGATACAAGTGATGATAATCCACTCGTTAAAGCAATTAAGAATATGGGATCCGGTTTTGATAAATTAGGAGATTTTGTAAAAATGTTAGAAGGAGGTTTTCAAAATACTTTAAAAGATATTAAAAAAGCATTTGACCCAAAAGAAGCAGTTAAAGGTGGTTGTCCAGATGGATGGCGAGATGATGGAACTGTTTGCTGGTTAGATAGTTATGGTAGAGGAGGTGGATATCCATGGAAATTTGGTGATGGATTTAATCTGGATAATGCTAGAAGAAGGTGTGAAAATGATAATCCACAAGGATGTGATAAATATGGTGAGATTATATATCCAAGATGTAGAAGTGGTTATCACTCAGTTGAGTGTTGTTTATGCGAACCAGATGGTGGTATTAAAAGAATAGAACTTGATGCTAGACTTTCATGCCCTTATGAAAAACATACTAAAAGGGTTGGTGCCCTTTGTTATATACCATAAAATAATCAAGTTTTTACATTTATATTTGTTAAATAAAAAGATAAAAATCTAAAGTTTGACATTTTGCAATAATATTTTTTGATACTTTTAATTCCGATACTTTACTTCAGTTCTGTTTGAGTATTAAAAGTAATATTATTACAAAAATCTTTAAATACAGTTTCATTAAAATTAGGTCTTCTACATTTTGAATGTAAAGATAGAAAGATCATTTCTTTGATTTTTAAAATGTAGTATATTTTATCGTGTCATCTCTTTTTATTTTCTTTGAAAAACACTAATCGAAATTAAGCTTTTATATTGTATACTCGCAAAATATACAATACAAATATTATACGATTTTTCTTGCATAAAATAAATAGAATAGTCATTTTTATACAAGTGTGAAAAATTGCATTTTTATCAAGTCATTTTTGTTATTATAGTGTAGTAAAAACGTGCATGAAATTAAGCTTTTTTAAACATTTATCATTTTGTTCTTTTTAGACGTTTTTAGAAAATGTTTATTATATATATTATATATATTTGTTCTTTTCTTTTTTAAAAAAAAATATAATAAAATATATAATAAATAAAAAGGTAAACCATAAACATGGTCTAACTGAAGCACACCTCAAAGAACCCGCAAAAACCCGCAATAGATGGAGGGAACCCGCTAAACCCGCAATAAATGACCTTTTCGCTGGCAAATTCAATTTTAGAAAAATTTTTAAAAAATAAAAAAATAAAAATTCTAAAAAATAAAAATCTAGGAAAAAGGTTGGATTATAGCGGGTTTTACGGATGACACCATGTATTGCGGGTTTTTGCAGGAAACTATCGGTGTCCTATATGTTAGTCCATAATTATGGTAAGGATAAAAAAATTTTATAAAAGTGTTTAAAACTTGAATGGGTAAAATTATATATTTTTAGCAAAAATGTATTTTTTTAGCAAAAAATCAATTTAAAAACAAAAGTTTATTACATTTAATAAAAATGAATCATGAAAGACTTGATATTGTAAATTTAATAGAAAACAATCCTTTAGAAAAATTATCTAACGATTATCAAACTAAATTACTTGATAGGATCAAAGAAACGTTTAGTGATTCTGACCAACAATTATTTATAGCAAGTTTTTATTGTTACTTGAAATATGATTGTAAAACAGATTTTATAATTGATATAGATAATGTATGGAAATGGTTGGGTTTTAGCCGAAGAGATCCTTGTAAACGTGTAATAGAAAAACATTTTACTAAAGATATTGATTACAAAATCTTGCTCCACCAAATTGTGGAGCAAGTTCACGGTGGTCATAATAAAGAAAAAACATTAATGAATATTGAAACATTCAAGTCACTGTGTTTATTAGCCAATACAGAACGGAGTAAATCTGTAAGAAAATATTACTATAAATTAGAACAATTATTACATGAATTGCTTAGAGAACAAGCAAATGAATTACAAAATCAACTCAGAGAACAAAAAACTTTGGTAGAAGAAAAAGAAAAACTACTTTTAGAAAAAGACAAAGAACTAGAAAAATACAAAGAAAAAGTTTATGAAGAAGTTGAAAAAAGAGGATTTGTGTATGTTATAAAAACTGATAGTTATAATTTTTATAAAGTAGGTAAAACAAAAGACATTGTATTGAAACGTGTAAAGGGGCTTCAGACTGGTAATGTAAATAATATTCAAATATTATTAGAATTCCCAACAAGTAACCCTGATTTATTAGAACGTTGTGTTCATTATATTCTTGATAGATACAGGTGTAATTCAAATAGAGAATTTTTTGATTGTAATTTTGAATATATACAAAAAATTATTGAAATATGTGGAAATACAATAGATACATTAAAATCAACTTATCAAAATATTTTTAATTCCCAATCTATTAACGGTATTGATAAAGAATTTTTTATAAATATAGACAAGTTTAAAGCAAAAGAAAAAAATGATCATAAAGATAAAGAAAATAATGACAATAAATTTTATCAATGGTTAGATAAAAACGTAATATTAAAAAAAGGTGGTGTTTTACGTTTAAAAGATGTAGTAACATTATATACAGGTAAAAAATTACATCCTAAAGCAGCAAGTATTTTACGATTAGAATTAGAAATGTATATTAAAAATAAATATACATGTATAAAAAGTGAATATACTGATTCAAGTTTCAATGGTGTGCGTTATAAAGGTTGGATAAATATTGATATTACTTAATTACTTGATTACTTGATTTCTAAAAAAAAAAAATATTTCTATAATATATAAAATGAGTAATTTTTTAAAAGATATTAAAGCAGCACAAAAAAGTCTTAAAAAGATATCAACCAAGAAACAAATCGGTAATGCAGAAATGCAATCAGCTCTTCTTTTAGCAAAAAAAAGTCTTAAGAAGGCTTCTGATAGAAAGTTGTGTGGTAAAGGAACAATTCTTTCAAAAGGAAAATGTCGCTCTATTAAAAAACGTTCATCTAAAAAACGTCGCTCTATTAAAAAACGTTCATCTAAAAAACGTCGATCTGTTAAAAGACGTTCATCCAAGAAACGTTCATCTAAAAAACGTCGATCTGTTAAAAGACGTTCATCTAAGAAACGTTCATCTAAACGTCGATCTGTTAAAAAGGGTGGATCTAGAAAACGTCGTTCTGTTAAAAAACGTTCATCTAAAAAACGTCGTTCTGTTAAAAGACGTTCATCTAAACGTCGATCTGTTAAAAAGGGTGGATCTAGAAAACGTCGTTCTGTTAAAAAACGTTCGTCTAAAAAACGTCGTTCTGTTAAAAGACGTTCATCTAAACGTCGATCTATTAAAAAGGGTGGATCTAGAAAACGTAGTTCTATTAAAAAACGTCGTTCTGTTAAAAAACGTTCATCTAAAAAACGTCGTTCTGTTAAAAGACGTCGTTCTTCTAAAAAGGGTGGGTCTTATTTAGAAAAGGCTTTAAGTAAAGGAAAAGCTTTATCATCAAAGGCTTATGCAAAAGGAAAGGAATATGCATCAAAAGGAAAGGAATATGCATCAAAAGGTTATGCAAAAGGAAAGGAATATGCATCAAAGGCTTATGCCTCTTATTAAAAAGTAAAAAGATCTTTTACTACCCGCAAAAACCGTAATAGCAACCAGTTTTCCCTCAAAAAAATAGTGATTGCGGGTTTTACAAAACACCGTAAAACACCGCAAAACACCGTAAAACACCGCAAAACACCTCAATGAATAATTAAATAATAAATAATAAATAGAATTACAAAAATTAAAGTTATTTTGTATAATTAATGTATTTTTATATAAAAACATCAAAATATATTAATAGAAAAAGGTCTAAGTTATACATGTTTTTATCATCGATAAATAAATTAGAAATGTCAAAGATGGAATGTATAGAAAAAAAAATAGAAAAATTAAGTGAAAAGATGAAATATTTAAAAAAAGTATCAAATAAAATGAAAATAAAAAGGATAAAGTGTAAAGATGATTTTATTATATGTAAGGAATTGTATACAAACTTGTGGTTTTTAAAATGTAAAAATCTAATTTTTTTTTATATAAAAAAAGATAAATTAGATAATATAGAAAATGATATTAACGATACGTTAAAGTATACATTTATAATATACGAGACGAGTTTTCATTATATTTTCTTTTGTACTTCGCATGATTTAAATAACATTGATGATTTTTTAAAAGAATTAATATTAAATTATTCTGATAAAAGATTTTTAGTAATGGTAAATCTAAATAATAGTAAAAATGATGTTTTTTTTTCAAATATTATAATTTTGAATCCATATATATATGATTCCAATCATAATCACAAGTTGTATAAAGAAATGGTTAAAGAAGAAATGGTTAAAGAAGAAATGGTTAAAGAAGAAATGGTTAAAGAAAGGGTTACATTAGACAAGATACATATTATTATAGAATATATAATAGCATATAAACATTTGTCTCCTCATTATATTCCTCTTTAATTTCCTCTTTAATTTCCAGGTTTAATTTATTTTCTTACAATATCAAAATTTTTGTTAAAATAAGAGATTGTATGTTGTAATCCTTCTTTAAGTGGTGTGAATTGTATATCTTTTATATATTTTTTTATTTCATTATCATTTGTTGTTTTTTTGTATTGTCCATCTGAATAAAAAATATTATAAATGATATTAGTTTTATCAAACTCGTAAATGTCACAAATAGTATGTATTAAATCTTTAATTGAAATTTCATCACTTTCTGGTGGACTAACAATAACAGATATTTCATTACATTGAGATGAAAACTCGTAATCAATAAAATGAATAATAACTTTAGCTAAATCATCTGCATATAAAAATTGTCTAATTGCACTTCCTGTACCATACACTTCTAGTGATGTATTATTTTTTTTAGCATTATAAACTTTATGGATTAATCCTGGTATAACATGTGAAGCTTGTAAATGATAATTGTCATTTGCACCATACAAATTAGTAGGTGTGATATTAACAACTTTAAAATCTTTTTTCTTTTTTTGTAATAATTCTGATGCTACATGTAATATTCTTTTAGAATATGCATATCCGATATTAGAATCATGAGGTAAACCATTATGTAATTGGTCACTTGTTAGTGGATAAACAATATTATCATTTGGAAAAATACAAGTTGATAAAATATTAATTAAAAGATTTACATTATATTTATCACAAGAATTTACAATATTAAGATGTATTTTTGTATTATCTATTAAATATGTATAATTATTATTCATATTTTGATATACACCTCCTACACGACTAGCCAAATGAACAACAATATTAGGTTTAAATTTATGAAATAAACTTTCTATTTCGATTTCATCTCTTAAATCACAATCTTGACTAGACAAGAAAATGTATTCGTGATTTTCTTTTAAATTTTCTTTTAAATTTTCTTTTATAATTTTTTGCAAAGATGTACCTAACATGCCATATCCACCTGTTACTAAAATTTTCATTTGATATTTACTCTAAAAATATTTTTTATTTTTAAACCAACAAAATATTTAACAATTATTCAATTGTGTCTCTAATATACTCGATAAATGTATTTCTCATTGTTGATGGAAAACGGAGACTTCCATCTGTGGTATACTCAAAGAACTTTGTCCATAAATTACGTCCTTTGAATTGGTCAAAGTTTTCAACACATTTCTTATACAATTCTTTACGTTCTTCTTTAGTTCCCATTGGTCGAACCTTGCATTTTATAAATTGTTGTTGTTTTACTGGAACATTAATTACCCAAACAATTAAATTTTCATCAGCTCCACTTGTATCTTTTTCTAATGTATAATCTATAATTTTAAATTCCGAATCTTGAAAATCTTTATATTTAAGTAAATCAGATGATCTTTGTTTTATTTTATAAAAAGAATCTTTGTTTCTTACCATAGTTCCTTCATAACCTTGTTCTAAAAATATAGTATGATAATTTTTAATTTCATCTTCGTTTTTAACTAAAAAAGTTTCTACATATACTAATTTTTCATGTATTAATTTGTCATATTTGTCAATTAAAAGTTCTTTGATTTTTTGATTTCTTTCTTCAAATACAAGCTTCGTATCAATAATATCATATATATGATATTCAATTTTACATAGATTTTCAAGTTCTTCTTTTGTTAATTTTTTTGTTTTTCTAAGTACACCCAATGTTTCAAAATTAAGTTTATCAGTATAAAGTTCTCCATCTAATATTAAACCTTTTGGTAGTTTCTGTAATTCTTCATACAACTTTCCTGATTCTTTAATTATATTATATTCTTTTCCTTGTCTTGTTGTGATTTTTCCAGTTGTTGTATTATAAATCATTCTAAAACCATCTAATTTTTTTTGAACATAACATGGATATTTTAGTTTTTTATATTGTTTTTTAAAATCTTGAGCCAACATTGGAAGTGTGGTTTCATTTACATTTTCTTTTACTTCTTTTTCATTTACTTCTTTTTCATTTACATTTTCTTTTACATTATCTATTACTTTAAATTGTTCAATATCGCGTTTTTTAATCCATTTACTATTAGCTTCTGCTATTGCTTGTGTAAAATGTGTAGTTTTATTAGCTTTATTTATATTTTTTCCTGAATTAATTTGACGTCTTGTTTCGATTAATTTGCTATATCCATATAGAGTTACAATGACAGAGTAGTCAGTATATTTTTCTACTTTTAATTTCCAGGTTTTAGTTTTACCTTTTATATCTTTTCCAAAAAGAGTTTGGAATTCGTGTACTTCAATTGGTTCGTGCATTTCAATTGGTTCGTGTACTTCAATTGGTTCGTGCACTTCAATTGGTTCGTGTACTTTAATTGGTTCAGTCATTGAATAGTTCTTTATTTTTATATTTAAATTTAAATTTCAATTTTTAATTTCAAAGAAGACAACAACGCCACTAAACTGAAAAAAATTGAATTTAAATCACAAATTATAATGAATTGTGTATTGATTAATGAACTCTAAAACAAAATCTCAATTGAAATTTGAATTAGCAAAAACAGAAAGAAGTAGAAAATTCGCATGGAAAAGTTATTTTAAAGAATCGGAATCTTATAGATTATTTGTTTCTTCTGTTTTAGAAAATGGTCACCTTACAAAATCGCAAAAAAGAATTCTTAAAGAGTTGTATTTGAATCAAGAAGATAATCATAAAACATGTATAATATGTTCAGATGTAATATCTGAATCTTTAGTTATATCAAAATGTGGTCATATTCATCATAAAGAATGTTTAATTAACTGGACAAATATAAACAATAGTTGTCCAATGTGTAGAGATGTAATAACTGAATTAATAGATTTATAAAATGTATATTTTGTAAATAAAGAATAAAATTTGATTAAAAAAATAAGCAAAAAAGCCCAAGAACCTATGTTCTTGGGCTTTTTTGCATGTATAGAATAATTTTTATTTGATAATTTAATAAATTTTATTTGATTTATAACGATAATTTAATAAATTTTATTTTGTTTTTATATAATATAAAATACAAATGTCGTTACAAAAAATATTATTAGGAAAACGCCCATTAGGAGCGTATTATCAATCATGGTCTTGCCCATGGGCAGGTTCCGCGTCCAATTTAGATTTAGCAAAAATCCCTTCGCCAATCAATGTTATTTTCTTATCTTTTGCGAAACCAAATGGTTCTTATGTAAAAGGTTCAATGTCTTTTAGTGGTACAGGTCTTGATTTTTCATCAGATTTTGCAGTAGTAAAAGAAGCTATTCAAATTCTACGTAATAGAAACGTAGTTGTAATGTTAAGTGTTGGTGGAGCAACCTATCCGTTTGATGGGTTCAATCCTAGATCAGTAGTTGATTTTGCAAATGATCTAGGAGTAGATGGTATAGATATTGATTGGGAACCTCATGGTGGAAATTCTGAAGCGCATCTTTTAGGTCCAATTATAAATGGAGTAAGAAGTATATATCCTAATGGATTAGTTTCAATTGCTGCATTTTCAATAGGTGCATATGGAGCTGGAGAATTTGCGAATTCTACTCCAGCTGGACAGAATACAGGAATGTGTATTCCTGGTTTACAATCAAATGGTCATCAATTAGATTTCATTTGTTTAATGAGTTATGATGCAAGTCCAGTATATGATCCAGTTACAGCATTTAAAGCATATAGAAGTTATTATAATGGACCTATTTTAATTGGTGCAGAAGTACCTCCAGAAGCTTGGGGTGGTCATGTGATTACTCTATCAGAAGTAGAACGATATTCAAAATGCACAATAGATGATGTAAATAAATCAAATGGTTTATTTGTTTGGAGTTATCAAAAAAGTGGAGAACCAAGTTCAATGTCAATTATTAATACAGCTTCTAAAATTTTTAATTCACAATCGACTCCTGCACCAACACCAACACCTGCTAAACCAACACCTGCTAAACCTGCTAAACCTGCTAAGCCTGCTAAACCAACGCCTGCTAAACCTGCTAAACCTGCTAAACCTTCTAAACCTTCTAAACCAACGCCAACACCAACACCAACACCAACGCCAACACCTAATTTGTCATCTCCTATGTGGGCGCCAAATACATCATATTCGATTGGTCAAAATGTTATGTATGGTGGTGAAAAATATTCTTGTATTCAAAGCCACACTTCAATAATAACATGGGAGCCTTCAATTTATACACAGGCGCTTTGGAAAAAAATGTAAAAAAAAAATTGAAAAAAAAACAAAAAAGAGTAAAAAAATACCTATATTACAATGTGTACTCTCGAACAATCTATTGCTATGATGAACAAACTTTCTTTGAATGAAAAATCGCCAAACGAGTATAATTTTATTAATTCAAAAACTGCTATTTTAACTGCTGGTGAATACAAGGGTTATTCTTGTTTTATTACAGAAGTAAGTCCTATGTGTATTGAACTTTTATTTAGAGAAGATACTTATGTTTTTGTAAATGAAAATGATGAAAAAAAAATTGGTGACAAAATTGTTACTGAATTTGGAAAATATACAATTCTTGATATTATTCCAGAAATGTATGAAATCTGTACAAAAAATGACGAACGTATTCGTTTGCCATGTGAAGCATTTAACGATATTGGAGAAGTAATTGATAAAAAATATACTACTCATTATGGTAAAAGTGGTAAAATAATTAGAAAAATTGGTAGACAATATTGTGTATATAATAATCATTATGTCATGTTTACAAAGAATATGATAAAACATTTAAAAGATGATTTGTTTGTAGTAAAATGTGGAGAATACAAAAATAAAATTGGAAAATTGTTTAAAATGCATGAAAAAAAATTTACAGTAGTGTTGGATACTAATGGTAAAAAGATAAATAATATTGTTTGTGTAAATAAAAATGGTGAAGTTGTTTGTAGAAATATTTTAAAAAGTGATATTTTTAACGTTGATGTTATATTGAAATCTGAAAATAAATCTGTTTACTTTAAAGTAAATAAGGTTATTTCTGAAAATCCATTAATTGTATCTGGTATTAAGTACATGAGTAATAAACAAGATGAAAGTGTTATTACTATAAATGATATTGATATAATTAATTTTAAAATAATTGAAAAGAAAAAATCTAAATACGAAGAAAATAATATGGATGAAAAGACCGATGAAAAGACATATTATACAGAAGTTAAAGAACAAGAACAAGAACATGATAAAGACGATGAATATGATGACGAAAGAGAAATTGACCAATACGATGATGAAAATAAAGATGATGAAAATAAAGATGATGAAAATAAAGATAATAACAGAGACAATAAAATATATGAAAATTTAGAAGTAGAAGTAGAAATGAAGAGTACATTTAAAGATGCTGGAAGATTAAACTTTATGGAAAATAAATTATCAGAAAAGGATAATCAAGTATTAAAATTAATAGAAAAATGTAAAAAATCATTTGAATATGATACAGAAAATACTTTTATAATAATTAACAAAGTACATGAATGTATAGAGTTATTCAAGACTGATATTTTAAAATTAAAAGAAACTGATGCTAACAAAAAGAATGTAAAAAATATTGAATTGATAAAAAAGACAGATTATACATTTATAGTTGCACTTTTCTTATTATATGACATGGTTAAAAATGGTTATATAATGCAAAAATCATTAGATGATTATATTGAAAAACTATACAATGACAATTATTTAAAAGGCACGTTTATTTCTGGAAGTATCTTTTTACGAAAGGATAAAAGTGTAGGTTTTTCTACTATTTTTTCAAAAATTCAAATGACAGATATTGAATATGAAAGTACAAAAGAATTATTAAAAAGAAAAAATCATCTAGAAGTGATAAAGATTATGGTAAACAATTGCGATAAATTATTACAAGATATGTTTGGTAAAATTATATTCAATAATAATAACAAAATAGAATATATTCCTATTGTTAGAAATAATAAAATGGAAAATTATCCAAAATATTTTTTAACTAGTAAAGATTTAATATCAAATAATATATCAAATGATGCTAAACGTATATTAACTAGTCCATTAATTAACAAATGGGTTTCAGAATTAAGAAAAAAGGAAAAGTGTATAGAAAACAAAAAAACCAAAGAGATTTATAGATATATTATAAATAATTTTTATAAAGCTCCAATCATATTAAGTAGTGTTGACATACAAAGTGATGTAAAATATATAGAATTAAACAGAGTTTATAACAAATATGTATCAAAGTTGGATATTCATTTAAAAGAAAGAGATATTGTTCGTAAAAAGAAGATGGATTTAAAAAGTAAAGAATCATTAAAAATATTATTGAGACGTAACTTGCTTTAAGAAAATCAAACGAGAAAACCAAACGTAAAAATAAAAAAATCAAACAAGAAAATCAAACAAGAAAATCAAACAAGAAAATCAAACAAGAAAAAAAAATCAAACAAAAAATAGTAAAAATAATCTAAATAACTTTATTTAGATTATTTTTTTATTATGTTAAAGTAAATGAATAGTAATAAAATAGATAAATTAAACAAGTTTAGTGCATTTAAAAATATTAATTTTAAGCATAGTAATTATGGTATTATAAAAGAAGGTGTTTATAAAGGATTAGAAATAGAAATACGTGATTATATACCTCAGAAATTAGAAGTAAAAATGGATAACAGGTTAGTTTTAAGCACGCGAGATGCTTTACGTGGTAAAAAATATGATATTATTAATATAGTTCCAGCTCGTGTAAATGGTATTTTGAATGATTTTAGGAATGTAACATTAAATGCTGAAAATATATTTTATAGAGATGTTCTTTTAAAAAGAAAGGATAGTTCTGTTTCTAATCATTATGCAAGTGTAAAAAAGATTACACAGAAAGGTTTAAACAATGATTATTATATTAGAGGAGAGATTTTTGATAATAAAAGATATGTAGACATTGAATTCAGATCATCTGATATATTAGAAATGATGAATAATTTTAAAATAAATGAAAAGGAAATAGATAAAATGGAAGTAGATGAGATAGAATACGTATATGAAAAAGAACCATCTAGCGACATCGACAGCGACAGCGACAGCGACAGTATGAGCGTCAGTGACAGTATGAGTGACGGTATGAGCGTCAGCGACAGTATGAGTTATGATGAAAGTGTGGATGGTTTAGATAATGATGATATAATGACTTCTTATAAGGAAAGAGCTTTTTCTGAAAGTTTACAGAGTTCTTCTGTAGGAAAGAGTGATCACGCGATACTAAAATATATAGAGCATATTTTACTTTCTATAAGATATAAAGGTATAATAAAGAGTACATTATTTAGTAAAAAAGAAAACAGATTAGAAGAAATAACTAATATGAGAATGACAGGAAATGTAATGTTTATTATGGATAAAATAAAAAAGGTTACTGATAATATAAATAACATTTTAAAAACGGTAAAAAAGAGTATAACTATAAATTCTATAGATCATATGTTTATCATATCTGGTGTAGTTTTTATGAATTTACTTAAAGAAGAAAGAAACAAGACAAATTATACTAGTTATATAGAATATTTAATAAAATCTAGTTATTTTAAGAATATAAACGCAAATATAAAGACATCTATATTATTAAAACATTCTGATTTATTTGGTTGTGAAATTATGAAAAAAAAGTTGGATATAAATAAGATTGTAATCAATTTACAAAGTTGTATAATAAAAATAATAGAAACCATAAGTGATAGTGCACCTTTATCGATTAAATTAGCATCACCTACATCGCAACAAATACCACAAGATAACATAGAATTTATAAAATTAAAGACATCAGAAAGAGTACAAGTACCAATTCCGGACACTGTTAGGCAAGGTTTATCTATAAAAGATCAACTAATTTACAAACGTGCTAGTGTAGAAGATAATAGTAAGTTAAAATTATACGATTATTTAATAGAAAATATAGACAATGTTGATGATGAAATTACAAGATTACGTTCCAAGGTACTTTCTATTTTGAGATCAATTTCTAATGATTTTATAAAGGAATATGAATTATGCAATGATAATATATGTAATGAAAATATTATATCAAAAAACATAAACATGACATTTGATAAAATTAGAAAAGGTGAAATGGTAAATATAGATAATGAAGAAAACATGATATTACAACAATATACTGAATTGCATAAAATACGTATATTAAAGAATAGAGAAAGGGCTGAAATATTAAAGGATGCACCTGATTATAAAAAGGGTGAATTAGATGTAGCAAATATTGGAAAGATTAAAAAATTCAAAAGTAAAATAAAAAGTATGGTTGGGAAAAAGAGTAAAAGGGATAAAAGTGTATCTAAAAGTTCTAAAAGTTCTAAAAGTTCCAACGATATTATAAAGAAATTAGAAAATATAAAAATAGATGATACAGATATGGTTAGATATTTATTAAATGACGTTGATATAAATAAGATAGAGTAATTTTAGTCGTTTGTAAATTGAGAAATAGAAATTCTTGGGAGTTTAATTGGTTTTGGAGACGTATTTGACGAATCTTCTGTTATAGTATCAGAGTCTTCTGTGAAAGAATATATAGATGGTGATTTAGTATATAATTCGGTAGATATAAAATTTTTAGAGTTTTCTATAAGTATAGGTAATTTTTGTTTATCTTTATTACTTTTCGATTTATCAATAGAGAATGTAGTTTTTTTAGTTGAAAAATTTTTAGAGTTTTCTATAAGTATAGGTAATTTTTGTTTATTTTTATTACTTTTAGAGTCTGTGGTTTTTTTACTTGAAAAATTTCTAGAAATTTTTTTACCAAAAACAACTGTGTCAGATTTTACAAATTTATAGTAAAAAGGGAATGTTTCTTTTTTTATAATATTATCATCATAAAAATATGAATATATTTTCAAAATTTCATAATTTATTTTTAATAATAAATTGAAAATAGTATATTTTTCACATTTTAATAAATCAAATGTTTTTTCATCAATCCATTTGCAATATTTTTCATCATAAGAGATTTTATCATTTTCATCTACTGTTTTTATACTATCTAGAATTTTTTTGACTTGTTCATATTCTTTAGAGAATTCCAATATTTTATATTTATCACTTGTATTAAACAAGATATAAAGTGTATTAACAACTCGAATAAAGTATTTTGTTTTATTATTATGTAAAAAAAAGAAACCAGAATTTTCAAGGATGGATGTTATATAATCAATATCATCTAATTTTATTTTATTTTTGCACATTTGTGTATTAATAACAATATCTAGAAATGCTCCTCTAGTAAAATAGGTTTCATTACCATAAAAATTAAGTAAACTAATATAATCACTTGTTCCTTGTAGTAATTCTTCCGATGAATATGTTTGAATGAAACCTTTTTCAAAGTTTTGAGAGAAAAGTTTGTTATATTGAATAATATCTGGATCTTTATTATTAAGATAAATTCTAGTTTCGAATGCGATATTTATATGTGGTAGTGTGATATTATTATTTAAAAATTCAACCATGTTATTAAAGATACTTTCACCAAATGCATTTCTGATATCTTGAAAATATTTAACTAATGCCCAAACTAGTTGTGAATGTTCTGATGATTTTTTTAAGATATATATTGGTTGAATATCATTATTGCAAATAAATTCAGTTGAAAGATCATTTTTTTCAAATGATATAAATGATTTTCCATAAAGATTTGTATCAAAAACAACAGAACTATGTTCGAAAAAAATATTTTTGAATTCTTTTTCAAAAAGCGTGATAACATTTCCTTTATCTGTTGTATCTCCATAAAGTGTAATATCATAATCTGATGATAAATTGTTACTACCAACACTATAAATTTTAAAGTTTACTTTTTTATCTAATTGTAATAAATTTATAATTTTTTTTAAAAGTAAATCGACTATACATTTACGAAATAACCAAAGTAATTTTTTAATATTATCATTGTACAATGTTTTAATATTGTCCCATGATAATTTAAGTTTTATACCATCGGTCTCAATATAGTATTTATTACCAACTTTTATCAATATATTTGATGAAATAAAAAAATTTATAATTTCGTTAATTTTATCGTCATAAAAATCTATATTGTTTATATTATAAAATGGTAATATTTCTTTACAATTTGATTGGTTTGTAATTTGATAATTATCTAATAAACATTGTTCTGGACATTGACATATATTTTCATATACGTATTCTTTAAATGTATTTTCATTCATTATTATTATATATTACAAATAAAAAAAATCTAATAGTAATATATAAAACAAATATAAAAAAACAAATGGATCAACAACAGCAATTAATGATTATAGGTGGTGTAGTAGTAAGTGTAGTAGTTGTTATAGTAATAATATACTATATGACATCTGGACCAAGATATGAAAGAATGGATGGTTTTGATTATCCAGGTAATGACATTGAATGTCTAAGCAATAAAGATCCATCTGGTAAAGAATGTAAAACCAAATGTGATTCAAATGAAAATTGTAAAGGCTATATAACAGGTGATTGGGGGTGTTGTTATAAACATACTTTGGCTAATAAGTCACCTTACACCTTAGGTCCATTTTTTACTAAATTAAAATAGTTTATTATTTTTATATAATATATATATATTTTTTTTTTATATAATATATATATTATACATTATGGGGCAATCGCAAAGCAGTGATTTTGATGAATTTACAAATGGACATGATGCAATATTTTCAGAAGGTTGGACTGTAAGTAAAAATAACGAAACTTCGTGGGATCCTATGATTCGTGGAGAGGGACGTACTGGATACGCATATATAAATGAAGATAATGATGCAATTACAACAAATCGAACAGCTGATATATTAGTTCCTGATTCAATGAAATCTGGTTTCTTAATCCACTTACCTTGGAGTAATTGTAGAGATTTTGACATTTTGGGTGTATTAAAGAGTGGTAAAGAAGTATTCATTCGCCGTGTTAACGCTTATCAAAATGTAAGAAATAATGATACAGAAGGATATCACGATGCTATAGCTATGGTACCAATTCCTCGCGTAGATAGATTTACACACATTCGTATTAGAGGAGTAAGAGGTCGTGTTCATTATATGGGAATGGGATGGTCTATGTCTATTACTGCATCAGGTGCAGAATCTGGGTTTGTTTCATCTAGAAATATAATGGGATCAGCTCTTCAAGTAGGAGGAGATAGTACTCCGGTTCCACAAGATTGGACAGGTTTAAATCTTAAAAGACGTGATGGTAGATGGTCTCACTTTGATTGGAAAGATGATCAAAAAAATTATATTCGTGGAGAAACAATAGTAGATGATACTATGTTTTTTAATAAAAGCGCTAATTTTAATGATAGTATAAATATACAATCTGGAAAAGTATTGTCACTTAGAGATCAACATCATGGTTTAGCATTTGCAGAAGATGCGGATGGTCCATCATTGTATGGATATAGTGGTGGTAAATTAAGAGTTAGTGGAAAAGATTCGCCAGTTGATATTTTAAAATGGACTAGATCAGGTGTTGATATTTCAGGTAATACAACTATTTCAGGTAATCTTGTTACTGGTGGAGAAAAACACGATGATTGGACAGGTGTAAATCTTAAAAGACGTGATGGTAGATGGTCTCACTTTGATTGGAAAGATGATCAAAAAAATTATATTCGTGGAGAAACAATAGTTGATGATAATATTAATTTTGCGGCAGGAAAATCAATTTGTCTAGGACCTAGATGGTGTATTGTAACTGAAGGTCGCGATGGTGAATATTTGGTATTTAGAGATAAAATAGATGGTAAAAGATACGCTATGTCCCCTAATAAAGACGCTGATTTATAGTAGTAGCAGTTGTATTACTTTTTTAGATAATTTTTATATATTACAAATAAAAAATATAATAGTAATATATAAAAGTAATATATAAAACGAAAAATGAATACTGAAGTGAGTTTAGTATTAGGTGTAGTAGTTGTTATAGTAATAATATACTATATGACATATGCGCCAACAGCTTGTCCAGCGCCAACAGCTTGTCCAGCGCCAACAGCTTGTCCAGCGCCAGCAGCTTGTCCAGCGCCAACACTAACACCACTAGCACTAGGACCACTAGCAGCCCCAACAGAAGCAGCAGCTATTATTAATCCATTTGCACCACCAGCACCAGCACCCCAAACACCAGCACTAGCACCAGCAGCAGCACCCCAAATAGTAGCACAAATACAAGCAGTACAAGAAGCAGCAGCAGCACAAATACAAGCAGTACAAGAAGCAGCAGCTATTATTAATCCATTTGCACCACCAGCACCAGCACAAGTAGCTCAGGTAATAAAGTGTACAGCAGATGGAACATGGAGTATTAATACACCTATTGATGTAAATACTAAAATCACTAGAGTATGTCCTAATGGTGATTTCCAATACGCAACATGTAAGTCTGATGGTTCTTTTGATATGACAGCTTGTCCAGCACCAGCACCCCAAACACCAACACTAGCACCAGCAGCAGCAGCACAAATACAAGCAGTACAAGAAGCAGCAGCAGCACAAATACAAGCAGTACAAGAAGCAGCAGTACAAGAAACCCAAACACCAACATTAGCCCCAGCACAAGCAGCACAAGCAGCAGAACCACAAATAGTAACACAAATACAAGCAGTACAAGAAGCACCACCACCATCATTACAAGCACAAGCAGCAGCACAAGAAGCATTACAAGCACAAGCAGCAGCGCAGGCAGCAGCAGCACAAATAGTAGCACAAATACAAGCAGTACAAGCAGCCCAAACACCAACATTACCCCCAGCTCCAGGAGCAGAACCACAAATAGTAACACAAATACAAGCAGTACAACCATCATTACAAGCACAAGCAGCAGCACAAGAAGCATTACAAGCACAAGCAGCAGCGCAGGCAGCAGCGCAGGCAGCAGCAGAACCACAAATAGTAACACAAATACAAGCAGTACAACCATCATTACAAGCACAAGCAGCAGCACAAGAAGCATTACAAGCACAAGCAGCAGCACAAGAAGCATTACAAGCACAAGCAGCAGCGCAGGCAGCAGCACAAATAGTAGCACAAATACAAGCACAAATAGAAAAAACAAAATTAGCGATGTTTGGTGGTAAGTAAATTAAAATTTATAAATAATTAGTGAATATTTTATAAATTTTATATAAAAATAGAAATAGAGATTATTCGATAATATTTTGACCAATAACATATTTCAAGTGATAATAGAAAATAAGTGCGAGTATAGATTGTGATCTATTTTGCGTAATACTAAATGCCATCCCGATACTTGCAATTATAAATAACAGATGACTTTGAAGAATTCCAACTTGTACTAGTGATGTTTTAACACCTGTATCTTGTGCAAAAATATGAATAATAGCGTAAGATCCAAGAATATTAAGTATTTGTTTGATCGTATCATTGTAAGCTGGATTAAATCCCATGTTTTTAAATGAAAAACTACTATAACGAATATCGTAATAAACCGTTAAAACAAATGGAATTGATAAAATAATTTTTTTAATATTTTCTCTATATTCATTATCTTTATTAAAAATGATATCAAGTAATTTGTCTATAAAATTATTAACTTGTTTATAATTATTTATCATATAAATTTCTAATAATAAGATAGCATATTGGAATCCCCAAAAAGGAACATAACCATAATTTTCTATTAATTTTTGTTCAGACATTATTATTATTATAATTATACAATAAAAGAAAAATTTAAATAAAATAATTTTTTTAATAATAATATCTGGTTAAAATTTTTTAATTTTATTATTAATAAACTTTAATAATAAACACAAATGAATTTAACCTCCTTAATACCTTATTATACGTATTTTTTAGCACTTCAAAAATGCAATAAAAATAGTGATTATACAATTCACGGACTTTGGATAGACTATTATAATAGAAGTTATCCGCAATTTTGTAATAATATACCATTTAGATTAGAAGAATTAAAAGAAATTCGTGAAAATTTAGATATAAACTGGAAAAGTTGTTATGGTGAATCAATTGGTTTATGGAAACACGAATGGATCAAGCATGCAACTTGCTTTTATCCAAAAATGAATTTAGTTAATTATTTTACCAAAACATTAGAATTATTTAATAAAAAAAAAGATACATTTAATACAAAATGTAAAGAAAAAGAATGTTTAATAGAAATAGAATATATAGAACTGTAAAAAAAATTTTAATTTAATAAAAAATTTACATTGTATTTAATTTTAAAGTTTTTAACTATTTTATAAAAAATTTACATTGTATTTAATTTTAAAGTTTTTAACTATTTTGTAATGGTTTACATAAAGAAAGTTTGGATATTTTTTCTTTAAATTCTTTTATTGTTATTCTTTTAGATGGTTTCAACTTGAAAACACTCTTAAATATGTCATTTATAATATCAATGTCTTTTTCATCAACGTTCATTTTATAATTATTAGAATTAAATGTTATAGGGTCTAACTCATTATTCTTAAAGTAATAATAACATGTTTCGTATATTTTATCCTTACTTCTACGTGTATATTCCCATGGAACACAATTATATAATAAGTTATAGAATACGATACCACTACACCACACATCAACTTTATCAGGCATATATTCTAAACTATTGTAGTATTCTGGAGGAAAATAACATTCTGTTCCACATAAATCATATGAATATTGATACTTTCCATTTTTCTGAAATTCAAAAGATTGTCCAAAATCAATTAATTTAACATCTTTACTTTCTTTACCTAGTAAAATATTTTCAAGTTTAATATCTCTATGAGAAATACCTATATTATGCATATATTCTAATCCATCCAATGCATAGTAAAAACTAGAAATTAAGTATTCTGCATTTGTACAACTATGTATATTAAGATAATCAAGTAAATCAATTCCTATGATATATTCTAACATTAATAAATTATATTTTTCATCTATATCAATTGTTTTTATAATATTATGATGATTCAATTTACTTCCAATTTTATATTCATTTAATAACATTGTAGTCAAAAACTTTTTTTTTTTAATACAATTACCTAAATCCATTTGTAATTCTTTTATTACAAAACATTTATCGCATATATTGTCATATTCATGGCAATGTTTACATTGAAATAATTTAACAATGGCGAAACCCCCATGTCCTAAAACCTTTTTACAAATGGCGCTCTGAAGATGATTAGAATTTTTAAACTTGAAATGTTTCATGTTATTTACACTAAAATAATTATTTTTCATTTTTTTACTAATATGACGCACTCGACTGCGTCGAGGCTCTTGCGCTCGCGTTATTACAATAAATGTGTAAAATGAGACGACTTTATATAGATAGTCTACGCTCACGAACATATTTATCATAATCATTATTATTATAAGAATCTAAATCTTCTGGTAAGATACTTTTAATAACTTCATTAAAATTTTCGCACATTTTCTCTGCAATTTCATTACGATCATTTTTATCTAGATATTTTTTGAATTTCTTTTTTATATTTTTCTGATTTTCATTAAATGTTTTTTGGCAATTATTTACAATTATTTCTGGTAAAAATGTTTTAATATATTCATCTGAACCATATAAATTTTTAATAATATTATTATTTATTATTTTTACTAATTCCGTTTTTGATATATTATCATGTGTTCCAAATAATGTGTCAATAAAAGCACCTGAAATTTTTATAATATTTTTAATGTATTCTATATCAGATTCATAATATTCTGTACCACCTTTTTCTGATACGTGTCTATATTTATATTTATAAAGTAATTGTTTAACAACGTTTTCAAGAAGAAAACAATTATTAGTATTAAATCTAAAAATTTCTTCAAATCCGTCACTAGCATATGTTTTATAATTCTTTTTACGTTTATCAACGCTTTTTGATGCTAATCCTATTTTATAAATGTTCTGTCCCTTTTTAGAAATTTCTTGAAAAACATAAATCCATTGTTCTTTAGGAACTTCAAAATAAATAGGTTTTTCTAGTTCTTTAATTTTATTATCTTTTTCTTGTAATAATTTTTGTAAAGATTTTTCAAGACATTTTTGATTACATTTTTCTAATTTTATATAATAATCATGGATTTCATCGGCCTTTTTAGTATTACTTTTTAAACATAATTTTTTGAAACATTTAATTGTCATTAAAATATTTTCCTTAGGTCTACCTATATTTATACTACTCTCTTTTTCCCCAACCTGCGTAAAACTTATTTTAAAATCGATATCCTTTTGAAAATTTTTTACTAAAACTCTTTTACAACCTGCAAGTCTACAAAATCCTAACCATTTCCATATATTATCTAGTTCAATAATAAATTCATTTTCATCATCGTATTGTAAATATAATTGAAATGATTCTACAAATAATTTTTGTTCATTAGTTGTAAATTCGTCTTTAATTATATTTAATAATTGTATATGCGTTTCTTTTTTAATATTGTTTTCTATAGGAATATTAGCTATAATATCCATTATTTTATATTTTTATAACATAATAGATTAAAATTATTTATATATAATGACGCACTCGACTTTGTCGAGGCTCTTGCGCTCGCGTTATTACAATAAATGTAAAATAACACCATAAAAACATTTATTTAATTGTTTAATATGTTACAATTGCTTATTAAACCATTTATATTTTCCGCATATATTAAAATTTTTTTTCTTGTGTATTATTATAAGCATATATGACGCGT
>Ga0207934_1000054_pt1 | contig 21722 bp, 25 predicted proteins | sample LakMenE22Apr09ns_FD_150724 | JGI IMG/M metagenome (GOLD analysis project Ga0207934, IMG submission 150724) | Freshwater microbial communities from Lake Mendota, WI - 22APR2009 deep hole epilimnion (SPAdes) | ecosystem: Environmental > Aquatic > Freshwater > Lake > Epilimnion/Euphotic zone ... | reverse complement strand
AAAGAAATAATAAAAGAAATAATTAAAGAAGAACAAGATGAAGAAGAAGAAGAAGAGGAAGAGGAAGAAGAAATATTTTATTCAAAAAAAGAAATAATAAAAGAAATAATTAAAGAAGAACAAGATGAAGAAGAAGAAGAAATATTTTATTCAAAAAAAGAAATAATTAAAGAAATAATGAAAGAAGAACAAGAGGAAGAGGAAGAAGAAATATTTTATTCAAAAAAAGAAATAATTAAAGAAGAACAAGAAGAACAAGAAGAACAAGAAGAACAAGAAGAACAAGAGGAAGAGGAAGAAGAAATATTTTATTCAAAAAAAGAAATAATAAAAGAAATAATAAAAGAAATAATAAAAGAAATAATTAAAGAAGAACAAGAGGAAGAGGAAGAAGAAATATTTTATTCAAAAGAAAAACATTAATATTTTAAAAATATATTGGCAAAATATTTTGAAGTTCAGTTGTATTGATAGCATTATTTCCGAAATATAATTGTATAAATTGTTTTGTTTTTTCATTTTCAAATGAATTAATTATTCTTTCGTATAAAGAGATTAATTCATCAGGATTGATTGGCAAATTATATTTTACACAGATTAAATGATTTTCAATTAAATATTCAACGTTTCCTTCAATTAAACAATATTCAAATTTATATTTTCCAACTCCATATCCTCTATTAATAACTAAAACTGACGTATTAAATCCTTGACGATTAATATAATTTTTTTTATCTTCATTTGAATAATTTTGTAAGCATAATTCATTATTTCTGATATCAGAGCTATAAATTAATAGAGTTTTAGTTGTATCATCTGTTAATTGATCTTTGACTTGATTCCAAACTATATTTCCGACATTTACTGTGAAATTTAATTTGGACAAAGTTGTTGAATTTTCATATAATAATTTTAATTGAATTATATTTTCTGGACTTCCAAAAATAACGTCATCTTCGGGAAAATCTTCTTCAACATTTTCCATCAATGTAAATTTATAATTTTGATTTAAATCAACTTTATTTTGAATTATTAACATGATTGTATCTTGTTTAGTTTCAAGATAATTGTCATCGCAAATTATGATATTAATTATCTTGAATTTTTTGAGAATATATCTTCGTGTTTTGTTATAATACAAACAATTTAAGAAATTCTTTGGTAAAATGAAACTTAATATTCCATCAGGATTTAATAATTTTAATGATTTGATCAAGAATAATATAAATATATTTGGTCTTCCATCGAAATAATTGTAATACGTCGAATTTACATCAGTTTTGCTCATTACGAAATAAGGAGGATTTCCTATTATTAAATCATATTTGGTTGTATCATTCCACTCCAAGTAACTTTGATTATATAATGTAATGTGTTCATTTTCTAATGGTTTAATTGATTCGTAAATTGTTTCATTCAATTCAATTCCCGTAATGTTTAAATTTTGATATTTATTATTTAATGCCACTATAAATTCACACGAACCACAAGATGGTTCTAAAACATTGCGAATTGTTGGTATAAATTCATCTAACAGTTTTAAATTGTAATCGATTGTTTTTGGTGGAGTGAAATATATTCCTCCATCTTTTTTGTCATTTTTGCTAATTTGGTGCGTCAATGTTACTGATAATTCACTGTAAGAAAATGGCAATTTGTTGTCAGATGGTGTCACGATGTCAATGTTTGTGTTTGTGTTTGTGGTTGTGTTTGTGTTGAATTTATTACAAGGTGTTTTTCTTTTATTATGTGCTGTGTATTTTGATTTTTGAGAGAATGTTTTTCCACATTTTTCGCAAGTATGATCCATTTGAAAATTATTCAATTTCATAACATACTTATTTTTAAATCAATTTTTTTAATTATTAAAATACTTTTGAGAAAAGTATAACCAAATAAAATAAATATAAATATAAAAATATAATTTTAAGAAGGTATAATAAATAAATGAATTTTAAAAATGCGATTGATAATGTTTCAAATATTAACCCTAAAAAAAATAAAATTGATGTTTCAACATGGGGTCAATATCGATTAAAAGATGGAAAAATTAAATGTTTAAATCCTCCACAAGAATTAACAGAAGAAGAAAAAAAACAAGAAGTCATTAATACTCTGAGTAAAATATCATTTGCTATTGAAGTAAATATGTATAAATATATGATAAATTATGATAAAATACACGGTGATGGAGCTTATGATAGATTATATTATTTAGAACCAATTTACGATGATTTAGATTTAAATTTAGATTTAGAATTTGAATTAGAATCAGAATTAGAAATAAAATCAAATGAAAACATCAATTATGAACAAAATGTTTATTGCTATCATTAAAATTTATACTTTTATGAAAAGTATAATAAAAATAAAAACTAGAAAAAATAAAAAGAATTTAAAAATTATTATATTATTAAATGAATAATATAATGAAAAACCTGGAATTAGAATTAGAATTGGAATTGGAATTGGAATATGATTTAATTAAGCAAAATGATTCTGATTCTGATATCATATCAAGTGATGATATTCAAAATAATATATTAACTCTTGTTAAATTATCTAAAAATATGTATTTATATACACTTACTCCTGAACAAATTTTTAAAAATTCAGAGGCATCATTGGCATATCAAGAATTTGATTTATTGGCCAGAGATATTTTCAATTGTATCTCTCATGGTTATGGAGAATATTTGAAAGTAATGACTAAATTAATTAAATTTATGAGACATGGTAATGGTCTTAATAAAATATTATTATCTTATTGTTTATTGGATATTTTATCTGAACATGATGCTGAACTAGCAAATGAAGTATTTTATTCTTTCACTTCAAATTATGGTTGTTGGAAAGATGTAAAAAAGTTTTATTCTTTTGCATGCATAATTGGAAAGGAATATAATTCGCCAATTGTTGAATATTCAATTCGATTGACAAATAAACAATTAATTACAGATTTAGAGAATTATCCAAATAATACATCAAAGGTTGCCAAATGGATCCCAAGAGAAAAATCAAAATATATAAATTTATATAATCGTTTAGTATTAAATTTTGTTAATTGTACAAATAATTATTTTAAATATGCTACCACTGTGGAACAAAAAATGAAGGCAATGAATAAATCTAAGATGGAATATCGCAAACATCTTTCAAAATTAAATCATACATTGGATACTGTACAAATTAAACAATGTTCAGGAAAATGGCAAAAAATTAATCCAAAAACTCAAACTGTACGTACATTACAGTTGCAAGCAAACGCATTTTTAAATCTTTCAAGAAATAGTAATAAAATGAGATATGAATTATCTGATAGAATTATTTGTTCTCAGAATTTCATGGATAATGATGATGATAAGAATAATAACAATAATAATAATAATGATGATAATAAACAAATATTTATTGTAAATTCAAACACATCATTTAATGATATTTTTTATTTCATATCTAAATATTATTAATATTATTTTATATTTTATATTTGAAGAATTCAAAAACTTTTAAATTAAATATTTATTTAATTCGTTCATCTATTCATTTCATCTATTCATTTCATCTATTCATTTCATCTATTCATTTCATCTATTCATTTCATCTATTAATTTCATAAAAATATTAAAATATAAAAATATAATTATATTTTAATTAGTTGAATGTTTATCAATAAAAATTATAAATCTAAAAATAAAAATCATAAATCTGAAAAAAATATTACAATTAATTCATATCATTTAATTGGTTATGGAAATGAATTATTTTATGATGAAGTTGAAATGAATCTTTGTAATAACTTAAATTATAAATTTGAAAGACATTTGGGGTTTTTATATGAGATATTTAGTGGTGGATTTGGCATATTAAAAGATTCAACTGAAAATAATATATTTCACATTCATATTATAAAATCAAAGACATTAGATTTGCGAATAAGACAATTGATGGAAGAATGTAATGATGAAAATAAATATATTAAAATTTTTTTTGAATGAATAATAAAAATTATAAATTATTTAAAACATAATTTATAATTTATAAAAATTGAAATAAAAATTAATTAATATCTCAATTAACAATACTTTAACACTTTAATTAAATAATTAAAATAATTAAAATAATTAAAAATGAGAACAAATCGCAATTTTCACGATGATGTTTACAATATTAATTATAATTATAACACTGAAAGTTATAGAACACTAAATAATCGTCAACGAATCCATGAAAGAATTACATCATTAGAAGAATTTGAACAAGATATTGAATACCTAAGGGAAATTCGCGCGCTTGAAGAAGAATTTAGACTTGATCAGCAAATTATTCAACAACCAACGTTGGAAAATGATTTAATTCAAGAATTTTCAAATGAAAGACCTTACATACCATTATATGATAGAATTCTTATGGATTTAAATTGGGCAAATGAAAGATTAATAAATCCAAATATTACGTGGGAAACAACCAGGGATTTAATAAATCCAAATATTACGTGGGAAACAACCAGGGATTTAATGAATCAAATGCTAAATTATGAAGAAGAAAATGAAACCCCAACGACAGGAAATATCAATGAAACGTCAGATGATGAATTAATAAACCCACCTAATGAATTTATTGATGTGTGCTCAATTTGTTTGGATGATGTCTGTGATATAGAAACCACACGTAAGTTGAGGTGTGGGCATCATTTTCACATAGATTGTATAAGAACATGGTTGACAAAAAATAAAAGTTGCCCACTATGCAGACAACATTTTACTAAATAAATAAATAATTCAAATACTTTTTATGAGGATTTAAATATCTTGATACATTCGTAAATTTTTGCAGATTCATCGAGTGAATATGTTCCGCGTTTTTGAGCTACATTGATGAAATAAACTATCATTTGTAATGCTTCATTTTGATTTGTAACGGGTACTTCAGAAACAGACATTTGTTGATTTGTTTGCGATGAGTCCATATTTTAATTACTATTTTTTTATTTTATTTTTTTAACGAATTTAATATTTTAATATTTCGAATATCTATTGCTCGCATTTTTAGGTCCAATATTTTGTGTGAAACTCATTGGACTTCCTGGCCATGCTGGTCCTTTATCTCCTTTATCTCCTTTATCTCCTTTATCTCCTTTTTCTCCTTTTTCTCCTTTTTCTCCTTTTTCTCCTATTCCTACGTCACCTTTGTCGCCTTTATTACCTTGAATGCCTTGCAAGCCTTGAGACCCGGGTGGTCCGGAAGAACCTGATTGACCCGGAGGACCTGGTGGACCAATTGATAATTCATTCAATTTATTGAACATATTTTTCACATCAGTTTCTGATAAAGCGCCATCATATAATGTAAAATTTTTAATTAATACATTTCCATTATTTCCATATCCATCGAAATGATCACCAATAAATATTTTAGTATTGATATTTCGTGGATGTATATCGGCATGACTACTTGATTGTACCACATTTCCATTTGCATAAAAAGTTAAAGTATTTTTATTAAATACTAACGTTATTAAAGATGGAATTCCCATTGGAATCATAATATTCGTGTCAATTCCATCATTTCCATTCGAATTTGTTGAGTATCTTATATGAAATTTAGTTGTATCCGGATGAACAAACATCGCAGGAACACGATCTTCGAAATTGCAACAATCATTTCCAGTATTACTAAAATGAAAAATGCATCTCCATTTATCTAATCCACCAACAATATTTATTAAAAAAGAAATGGATATTGAATCATATGATTCTTCTGTATTTGAAAATCCTAAATCTTTATATGTGTAAGATTTTTCATCACCCTTTCCAGGCAATTTGTACCAATCCGAAGAAGCATTGGGAAATGTCCATTTAGTTAAACTTGAAACATTAAAAGCAGAGGCAGTATTTGTGGAATCTATGAAAGATTCTACTATCGATTTTCTATAATAAAAAATATATAATAATAATAATAATAATAAAATGAATATTATAAAAAACATATTTTTATTGAATAATTTTAATCCATTAAATTTATACATTTATATATATTCTAATGCGACAATTATTTAATAAAATATATTTTTACACCTTTTCTTATTTAAAACGCCAATTTTGACAATGAACTAAATAATATATATAATCCAAACATTAGACCAAATATAATTGGTATCGTAAACTTATTATTTCTTTTAACAAATACGCCGATAAATACTGATAAAATATAAATTATAATTCCTACAAATAAATAAATCAAAATAGAATTTATGTTGTCTGACATATATTATTATGTTATATTATTTTTTCTAAAATGGGTGTTTTAAATGAGAAAAAGTGTAAGAAATATACTTTTAAGAAAAATAAAAAATTAATTAACGATATTTATTCGTGTCATTCATGACTGTTCTATCATATTCTTCATCTTGATTTTGTTTCAACAATCTATCATAAAATAATTGTTCAGCTTCACTGCGCAAACGGTCGATATTTAAGTCAAAATTGCTTCTATTTAATTTATTTATTATATAATTTTCGACAAAATCTTCCAATTCTTTTTGTTCATTTTCGAGTTGTTCTTGAATTATAATTTGTTCTAATTTTCTTAGAACTTCTTCTTCTTCCATGTCTTTCATTCGTTTCAATTGTTGTTTTTTTCTTTCCAATTCTAATTCTTGTTGATAAATAAATAATTTTCGAATATTTTGAGAATATAAATCTTCTTCTGCCATTATTTTATTTTCATATTTAATTTTATTTCTTTCACGAACAAAATTCATTTGACTTTCAAATTTAAATTCTGTATTCATTTGTGTAATTTATTATAAAATATATAATAAATTATTTTTCAATTTTTATTAAAAAAATAAAATAATTAACTAAATTTAAATGTATATGCTGAAAATTCTTCAATGATTAATTCAATAATCAATATCATGCTATATTTTAATTTATTATATATTTGATTGTAATCCTGAGGGTATGCTTCACAGTATTTCATAAGTGAAATAATCCATTCATAATCGTAAAAATCATCATAAAATTTATCGAAATATTCGTACATATTTTTTGCACGGCTATTGTATTTACATAAATCTGAAGTATCAAAATCCAAGTTTGGTATTGTTCCAAGTATGGCAAAATTATAAATTATTGGACCTGTATCATTTTTTTTTATTAATTCTCCAAGAATGTTGTAAAATAAATTATCAAATTCATCAGGGGAGAGGTTTAATAAGTCAATATTTGGTTCTGGCATTTATAATACTTCAATGCTTTTATAAAAATAAAATAATGTAAACATTCATTCAATTTTTATTTTAATATTTACATTATTTTATTTATAAATTATTAAAATAAAAATTAACAATTAAAAAATTAACAATTAAAAAATTAACAATTAAAAAATTAATAATTAAAAAAATAATAATTAAAAAATTAATAATTAAAAAATTAACAATTAAAAAATTAATGATGGAAAATTTAACAACTGAACATGTGACAATTATGAATTTACTTTATTTTTTCAATAAAGAAATAAATGAATATGATAAAAATATAATTGATAAATATATTCGTGAATTGGATGAAAATTGTTTTTGGTTAGGAGGTCAAATAAAATTAAATCATAATGATTTTATAAATTTAGAATTGATAGAAAAGGTTAAAAAAATAAAAAATCAACGATTTATAGATTATGGTTCACCTGTAAATAGTTTTGAAAGTATGTCTATTTATGATTCTACGAGACAATTGAAATCAATTGAGAGCATGATCATAAAATATAATAAATTTATAAATTTATAAAATATGAATAGAAGAAAAAGAATAACTAAAAAGGTGTGTTCCCTATCCGGGAATTGAACCCGAGTCTTAGCCTTGAAAGGGCCATATCCTAACCACTGGACTAATAGGGAATGCTGATGATATTATGCAAATCTTAACATATAAAAATTGAATAATATCTAAAACATATATTTTGTTTTATCTTATAAATTATTCACAACAATGTTATCTAAGGCTGAAATAAACTTTGAAATTGAAAAATATAATATGATTGGTAAATTAGAAAAATATTCAAAAAAAATAAAATTGACATGTGATTACATAAATAGATTTAATTATATTGAAGATTTTTATAAATTCAAGAATAATTGCAAAAAATATAATAAATTAATAAATGAATGTATTTTATTGAAAGATAAATTGTCACAAATGACCAAATGGGGTTATATTTTGAATGTAAAAAAATGGTGGGTTTGGAAATTGGCATCAATAAAATCTTCATTCAATTCATATTCAAACAACATTGTAAAATTATTTACACAAAATTTTAAATACAAATTATCTCACATTATAGATGAAGATTGTGTATCTTATCAAATTCACAAGTATGACAAATTAAAAATATATCTAAAAACATATGAAATAAATGGAAAATATTTATACATAGAAGATAATATTTGCGTAGGATTAAGTTATAATTATTTATTTGATAAAAATTGAAATACTTTTTTAATGTTTATAAATTAAAATAACCAATAACCAATAACCAATAACCAATAACCAATAACCAATAACCAATAAACGACAATCAATAAGCAATGAGTGAAAATATTACAAATTTATTACTTTCAACAATTTTAATGTTGAATAAATCAATTATCAAAGACTATTTATTTAAACTTATGATGAATTTAAATAAATTGAATGTTCAAAATCATTTCGAACATTCAGGAAATTATAATTTGAATGATGATATGATTGAAGATATAAATATTATTTTGGATAATATGGATTCTTGGATAAGACTCTACAATTCTGAAATGCGAATGCTAATGAAAAGAGAATTATTCAACAATTTAAAAAAATTAACAGTCTATTTGGAAAAATTAAAAATGAATGTTTTATAATTTCAAGTGATCAATTAATAATTAAATGAATAGTAGAATGAGATTGATGCGTAAAGATCCCATATTTTTTAGTTTAGATAATTATAATATAAATGATGAATTATTTTTACATATGTTTATATTGGTTGTTGTGCGTTGTAATATTTATGGTTATATTCATGAATGATGTATTATTTAATATGCCATTTATGAAGATTGCTAGTGCTATCACAGAGGGCAATGATGGTGCTTGTATGGATGTTTTTACGTGCGATTTAAATTCATTTTTATGCAAAATATTTAAAGGAACTGCTGAGGAAATGGTATCTTAAAGGGAAACAAACTGAAAAACAACCTGTTTAATATTTTATTTATTAACATCAAAATATTAAATGTCACTTTATATATAATGGTATTAATAAAAAACATTATTAATGGTATGCCGACATATTATGTTGATAAAGATGTGCCTGATGTTGAAGAATCAAAATTATCAAATACATTAGTTATTTGCGACATGCTGTTTGGAATAATACCAACGGAAAATTAAAGAGTTTTTTATTCAAAGAACAAAAGATATTATGAGATTAACAAATGAAAAAACAAGTGAAAAAAATATAAAAACTCAAAAAATAAAAAATATAAAAACTCAAAAAATAAAAAATATAAAAACTCAAAAAATAAAAAATATAAAAACTCAAAAAATAAAAAATATAAAAACTCAAAAAATAAAAAATATAAAAACTCAAAAAATAAAAAAAATAAAAAATATAAATAATAAAACCAAAAAGAAAAAATAATAAATAATTTGTAAAAACGATTTAAAAATAATAATATTTGTAAATATAAAGAAATGATTTTTCAAATACTTTTATCATTATTTTTCAATTCAGTTTCATCTATCACTGATGAACATTGGGTTAATTTCAGCAATTTTCAGGCAAATTTCAATAAACGATACAATAATTTGGATGAATTAAAACGTAGGTTTGAGATTTTTAGAGAAAATGTTGTTGAAATTTATAATCATAATAAGAATGAAAATAAAACATTTACTCTCGCAATTAACCAATTTAGTGATTTAACACGCGATGAATTTATTAATTTTCACGTTGGTGGGTTGAATAATTATCAAAGTTATGGATGCGATACATATACAGCACCTTCAAATATTCTTCTTCCTTCATCTGTAGATTGGAGACAAAAAGGGGCTGTTAGTTCTGTGAAAGATCAGGGTCAATGTGGGTCTTGTTGGACTTTTTCATCGACGGCTGCTATTGAAGGTTCGTGGGCTATCAGTAAAGGTCAATTAATTGATTTGGCCGAACAGCAATTGGTAGATTGTGCCACAGGATTTAAATATGGGTCGCATGGTTGTAATGGTGGACAAATGGAGGGAGCATTTAAATATGTCATTGATAATGGTCAATGTAATGAATCATTATATCCATATACAGCAACCGATAATACTTGTCAAAAATGCAAATCATCAGTTACAATGAGTAAATGTTATGATGTGAACCCAAATGACCAATTATCACTTAAATCTGCTGTTTCTAGACAACCCGTTTCAGTTGCTATTGAAGCTGATACTTTTTATTTTCAATCTTATTCTAGTGGTGTTTTAACAAGTGATAAATGTGGAAATAAATTAGATCATGGAGTGTTGGTCGTTGGATATGGAACTGAGAATGGAAATGATTATTGGTTAGTTAAAAATTCATGGGGAACATCTTGGGGAGATAAAGGATATGTGAAAATAGGAAGAAGTGATTTAACAAATGATTCGGGAATATGCGGCATTGCCATTCAACCTTCTTATCCTGTTGTTTGAAATTTCATACTTTTATGAAAAGTATAACAAAATATAATTTATTCAAAATAATTATATTTTATGTTGAATTCAGTCGCTGTGAACTATTTCGTTTAAAATATGTTGATGGATTTAAAAAATTAGATAAATTATAATTTTGAACATTGGGAATTATTTCATTTGTTTTTTCAATTGAATACAATTCATTATATTCAATGTCATAATTATCAAATTCATCATCAAGATTTAACATTGAATTATTGAATGGATCCATTAAATTTTTTATAAAATTATTCATTTCTTCAGGTTTATTATTTTGATTTGATTCTAAATTTCCAAAGAAAATGGCATAAATCATGCTTTTTCTATTTTCACAATCTCTAATTTCTTTGTGAAACATTTGGTCAATGATAGAAAATGCTGAATTTAATAATAAAATTTCTTTTATCAAATGTCTTTTTTTCTTGAACAATTTTAAAACAATTTTCGCAATTAATTTTGTTTTGCAAATTTCAGGAGACACTTTATCTAATTCATATAAATTTTTCAAATAAATAAAATATCTTATTTCATTTTTAACATTTGTCAAATCAGTTATTATTTTTTTTCTTTGATCTGAAATTTTTTTAATAACTGAAAATATATTTGTGTTGTAAATTACAGGATATCTCATTCTTATTGTTCGGGGAATTATGAATTGATTTGTTTCTTTTATTTCTTTTATTTTTTTTTCAACATCATCTAATTTAGATTTTAATTCATTTTCCATTGATTTTTGGGCATCTTCCATTTCTGAATTTTTTTTATTTATTTCTTCAGTATATTTAATTTTATCACTTTCACTAATTTTTTCTTTTTGTATTTTTTTCTCTAATAATTCAGTTTCATATTCTTTTTTATATAAATCGTTATATCTAAATAATAGCACTGAACCCGAAGTAAATTCAACGGTACTTTGTAATTTATCATATTGATGTGCTGATATTTTATGAGCTTCTGATGCTGCATCTAATTTTAAATAATTTACAATTGCCAATAAAAAAGCAATGATGCCATTTAATCCAGCAATAAAAATAGCACCCCATGGATACGTTTTTAAAAATGTTGACAACACTGTTGCAGCCGTAGAAAAGAATATTGCTGGCATCATATAAATATTTAAATATGTTTCGCAATAAAATTTAGATTCCATGTAAATAACTTTATGTCCTTTTAAATAACTTGCTAGAACATCCAACGCACTACTATATTTATTATTAATTTCAGCATAAGATTTATTAATTTTATATTCAACATCTTTAAAATCAATTTTCTTGTAGGTATAATGTGGAACATCTTTTGTTTTTGGATTTATTCTCACATCATCAAAAATATGTAATAAATTTTCATCTTCTGAATCATAATTATAATAATTCGAATCGTCCGATGGGGATGATTCATGTTTATTTTTTCCTTCTTCCATATTCATCAATATATGAGAATGAGAATTATTTCGCGATAATACTATTTTTGGCATCATATTCGACCTTACATTTATAGATTCGAAAATTTGTTCTGGTTTTTGTTCTGGTTTTTGTTCTTGGTCTTGTTCTTGTTGTTGTTCTATTTTTTTTATATTTTCATTATTTTCATAATTTTCATCAGTTTCATCATTTGGTGCACTATATAACATGTTCATATTCTATTATAAAATATGATTATAAAATATGATTATAAAATAAATGAGTTATCAAGATTTAATTCCATTAATTTTAGTTGAGATAGTTGGAGACTTTGGATATAAAGAATTTGCTAATAAAGGTGGAGTAAAAAATTTTACAATTGGAACCATTGGTTATGTGGGTGTTGTATATTATTTAATTCGATGTTTACAAGGTTCACAAGTATTAATTGTAAACGCTGCTTGGGATGGACTAAGTGCGTTGATTGAATCAGCATCGGCAATGATATTTTTAGGGGAACGATTTGAGGATCCATTACAATATATTGGGGTGTCATTCATCATTGCTGGATTATTTTTCTTGCGACTTCCAGTAATTAATAACAGTAAATTTGTCTTTCCAAAATTATTTTTGTAGGAAACTATGCTCCCCTAAGACATGTCCATTTTTTTTTATTTTATAGATAAAAGTATTTGAATTAAATTTAATAAAAAATAATACTAGTAAGACATAGTAATCAAATAAAAAATTATTAAAAGAACAAACTATAAAACAGCTACAATTTACCTAAATTAAATCAACATCAATATCTTCATCATCATTTTCTTCAATCATCGCAATTTTCTTAGTTGTATTTGATTTCATTTCATCATTCAATCTCACAATTTCGTCATCTCTATCAGTTGTAAACTGAAAATCATCTTCTGATTCAATATTTGCCGTGTCAACTTTCGATAAATCATTCGCATCTAATACTGACCAATTATAATCTTCCAATTCTTTCAATCGTTCCTTCGAAATTCCTGAATAAATTTCTAGCAAATCACATTGCTGTAATTTTTTTAAATCTGATGCTTGTGAATTGTCCCATTCTCTTAGTCCAATCAAGATCCACGTTCCAGCACTAATTATATTATCTCTTTTATTTCTTCCTCCAAATCTACCACGAATGTGGCATAATCGTACTTTATTGTCAATACAATGGCAGTGAAACATGTTATTACCCAACATTTTAGTAGCAATCGCATAAATTTCATTTGGATCTTTACTCGTTCGAATAAATGAATTCGAGCTTGAACTTGCTGTGCTGTGTTTACGAGCAAATTTCTTGTGTCCAGCGCCACCGTGTACATTTTTCTTTCCCATTTTGATTTAATTAATTAACTAGTTTGATATAGATATAACTTATTTTATCTTTAAATTGTTTTTCAATTTTTTTTAAAGTCATTTTTTATTGTATTCTTTCTAGTATATTTATTGCGTTTAAAAATATATTTTTTCGTTTTTTTAATTAATTTGCTTTTTTTACCACCGGATTTATTAGATTTGTTTTTTTTATTTTTATAATCTTGATGTTTTTTTGTTATAAATTTTGTAATCTTTTTAGCTGCCTTGATTTCACTTGAATCTGTATGACTAAAATTGTAATCTACAATTGTTGATTTAGATTTTTTACCTATTATTTTATCAATATTTAGTGATTTTATAAAAGCATCTTTCAAAAATTGACCAGTAGTTGTAATTTTTTGTAATGTTTTATATTCTTCACTATTAAAAAATTTAATAATCTTTTGTATTTCAGCATTAGAATACTTTTCAAGTGGTAAATAATATATTTGGTCTGTCATTAATCCCAGATTTCCTTTAATATCTAATAAACCATCTGCTGATGGTTGCATTCTAAAAAGTATAAATTTAGGTATTTTGTATCCTTGTATTTCATCATCATTCGTTTTATGTTTTTTTGTTGAATTCTCTAAAACACTTATTTTTCCATTTGGGTCAAGTGTTATTTTTTTAGCATTTGTTCTAATAAAATCATTAGTATCATTCATTATAAATTTATCTATCAATTCTTCTGTTGTTTGACTCCAATTAGTGACAGGATTTACTGAGCGGTCTTTAATTATTATATTTAAATCTTGTCCATTATTATTTATTATATTTGTTTTATATTTATTTGTTTTTGTTTTTTTTAATAAAAAATAGCACATATTTTGTCCTATTCCTGTGAAAAATCTACTTTTTATATTATTAAGATTTATATGTATTATATCATAATTTATAATTTTTAAATATGTTTCATTTCTATTACCAGTTAAAATATTATCAGGAGTAACAAATAATAAATATCCTCCATCATTTAATAGTGATAGGCAACTTATTGTTATTCTTTCATATAATTTATTTTTTCCACCAGGTGATGGATTTTTTACATTATGAACTTTTGGGTTATCATCTTTTTTTTCAGCTTGAAAAGGTGGATTACCAATAATAATGTCAAATTTATTTATTTCAAATTGTGTTTTCCATTTTTCTTCATCTTCTAAAAAATTAGCACAACAAATGTTAGCATTATTTCCAAATATTTTTTTACTAATTTTTACATTTTTTGGATTTATCTCAATCATGTATAACATATTTTCAATTACGTGTTTATGTCGTCTTTGTTCATTTGGTTCCCAATCTTTAAGACCTTCTATTAATTTTTTATAAGCAACCATTGGAAAATTACCAATTCCATTTGCTGGATCAAGCCATTTTAATTCTGGATTTTTCCACACGTTTTTCGGCAATTTATCTAACATTTCTTCAATTAATTCTATTGGTGTAAAAACTTCTCCAAATTTATTTTTTTCAGTTTCTTTTACAGGCAAATATTCAATTATTTTATTTTGGACATCACTATATTCCATATCATAAATTAAACCATTGTTCTTATTTTTAACCATTCCTTTTATAATATTATCAAATATAAATTTTATAGTAGCTGTTATATTGTTGTCTTGAATTAAAATATATATTATCTCTAACATTTTTATTAATTTTTCTTCATCATATAAATAAATTTTTGGATTACTTATATTTCCAGGTGAATTTAAATAACAACTGATAACATCTGAATTATTATTAGAACAATTGCAAAAATGTTTAAAATTAATTATATTTTGTCTAGCATTTAATAAACACTTATCTAGTTCATTACAATTATAATTTTCTTCATCTGAAAATAATGCTAATAAAAAAATAATTGATGGCAAATTTTCTGAAATAACATTTATAATTTCAACATCATTTATAATTTCAACATCATTTATAATTTCAACATTATTTATAATTTCTTCTTTTTCTTCTTCTTTTTCTTCTTCTCTGTCTTTTTGACCATATTTAGTAATTGATAATTTTTTAGTTCCTTCTTTTAATTTTTTTCGAATTTTTTCATTTTTTCCTAACAAATTTTTACCAAATATTTTATACAATTCATTTATAACATGTTTATCATTTATTAAACTCATTTGTTTTCTCAATAAATCTTGAATATTTTTTCCTTTTGTGTAATAATTTATATATGAAGCTTCATTCAAAAATAATTCTCGTATCAATGAATTATATAAATTTAATTCTTCATTAGTATTTCTTCTAATAATTCCTAATCCATTATAATTGAATGTAAATAATAAATTTCTCAGTTCATTTACACTGTTTTTTAGTTCTCCAATACCTTTTCCACTTCCATAAACTTTATTATATTCATATAAAAAATTGATGGCTCTATTTTTATTAAAATCAACATAATATCCATATGATTTTCCGGGTCTTTCAGTTAACACTCTAAACATTGTTTGATAATTAGAATCAACTGATGATATATTGTCAAAATTAAATGCTACGTCAGCACACGGCAAACTAATTCCCAATCTTAATTTTTGACCAGTCAATATGATTAAACTTTTTCCATTTTTATAACTGTGGATTTCAAAATCTTTTATTTGTTCAGACAAACTTTTTTTATTGGAATTAATATCATACATTTTAATGCGACAATTAGAAGTTAAATTTGTTTCGTGACAATATTTTAAACCATAAATATTATTAGGTGAAAGTCTTTTATTTTTATCTAAATAAGTAACCTTAGTTCCATGAACTATTAAAACATTATAATCATCGTAATTATGATTTCCTATTATTTTTAGAGATAATCCACGGGTTAAAGGTTCAATATTTGCTAATTCTGTTTTTATTTTTAGTTCATCATTAATTTCTAGCAATTCATTACTCTCTTTTATAATAGGATTGCATATGGATTTACAAATATTAGGCGTTTCATATAAATTATTATCTGGCAAAAACCATAATTCTGTATGACGGCTTGTTATTGGATATTTTAAATCATTTGCAAAATAATTTCTAACATTTATAGAAATATAATTTAATAAATTATCTATCAATGCTTCATTTTTAAATATATATTTAGGTTCTGAATAAAATTCGGCACTTTGATTTGGTTTGCATGCATTACAAGTTAAATTTTCTGCAAAAAGATGCCTTATATCATTTGATGTTAATATATAATCAGTAATTTGTGGTATTGTTTCGTGGCTTATTAAAACTAATTCAGGATGCTTTTTATATTCTTCAGATAAAACATTCAAATAATTTAATCCATAATATTCTTGATATTGATCAAATATTTCTCTTATATTTTTTTGTTGTTTATCAGATTTTCTAGAATTTATCATCATTTCTTTTTGGGTTTCATTAATAACTCCTTTCATTCTTTGCTGATCATCATAATTCCATTCAATTAATATAATTTCATTTCCACCGTCAATGAAACTAGTATTATATCGAATGCTAGGTTTAGCAAAAGTAGCAGTGACCATAATAAAACAGCTTATGCCATCACTAACATTATTTATACATCTTATTATATTTTCAGACTTATCTGTACTACCTCCCTTATGTATCTCATCAAAAAATAAATCTATTGTTCCAATTTTATGGTTATCATTAAAGATATTAGGAAAATATCTATATAAAGATTTGTTGAATTTATCTTGATTTTCGATTTTGTCTTTTAACCATTCTTGGCTTAGTATTAAAATATTTAATTCATTATTAAAATTTTGTATTCCTGGGGTTAATATGTTATAATCTTTAAAATCATTGTAATCTTTAAACATTTTAAAAAATTGCGTCTCAGTTTCCGCTTTGGCGCCTAATATAATTATTATATTATTTTGTATTTTATCAATATGATGTCTATCAGAAATAAATCCTCCAATCATGTATGATTTACCACTCCTTGGAACAGCACCCCATATAAATTTTTTATTTTTACCATCATTTAAATATTCTCTTGTAGTTTTAGTAAATAATAATTGATGTAATCGCTGATTTAAATTATTTAAATTATTATTTTTTGAAGTTTTATTGTTTATTTGTGATGTAAACATATTTATATTAGAATTTTTGTATAAATCAAACAACATTTTTTGAAACCATTCATCAATTTGTCTTGTTCCATATATTTTATAAATTAATCCAGGATATTGTTGTTTAGATTTTTTTAATTTTTGTGTTAGGGCGTCTTCATTATTAACCATTAATATAATTTGTCTATCATACTTTTTCAATTCTTCTTTTCTAGTGTCGCTTTGATTTGTTTCATACAATGCGTATATATCTGTTATGTCATAATTACTAACATTTGATTTTTCAATTTCATAATATTTATTTTGTATCATTATTAGTTTATTCAATGGTGATGGAACATCAGAATCTTTCATTTCAATTTCAGTGTTTAAATTAATCTCACAAGCCCATTTATTTTCATTTTTATTTGTCAAATCATTGTATTTATTTAATTCTATTTCAAATAGTATGTCTACTTTTCCAGCGTCATTTCCAACATTTATATTTTTATTTAATATGTCATTTATATCTAAATGTCTAGCACGCTTATCTATCATACTTTCCAATGAATTATAAAATTTTTTTTTAATTCCCAATTCACCACCATCATAATTAAATAATAATAATAATCTACATAAAGCTTCAAATACATGTTGTTTTTTATAATTTTTTTCATTAATCATTTTTTGTTTGGGAAATTTATCAATAAAATTTTGAAATGACATAAAAAATGATAAATTTTTTATTTTCTCTTCTTTGTAATAATTCATTAATCCTTCTAATAATTGTTGATGATTCAATTTATTATGTGGAAAATAGTTATTTATAAATTTTCCATGTTTTATATTTTCACATTCAGTTAATTTACTATCATACAATATTCTTTTTTCAGATTGTTCTTCTTTCATTTTTTTTAAACTATTAAAACATGATATTTCTTCACTATTAAATGTTATCGGTGGATTATGTTCAATTATATCAGATTTTAATGGGAAATATTGTTCATCTTCATCTTCTTCATCTTCTTCATCCTCTTCATCCTCCTCATCCTCATCATCATCATCATCCTCTTCATCCTCTTCAAATATCACATTCGATTTGTTGTATTGAATTCTACCCGGGGGTAATGCAAAATATTGTTCCTCTTCATCTTCTTCATCTTCAAATGCCCCATTATAAGTTTTATTTAAATTCATCATATATATTATTGTTTAATTAATTTATAAAAATTTATATTTAATCATGTGTAATGAACCCTCGAATGCGAGTCGTTTTATCAAAAATAAAAAATAAAAATATTTTAAAATTCTTCAAGACTTATTTAAAAATTATAATTTCTCCTCAAAAATAAAAAATATAAATTATTCGTTTTTATAAATAAAATTCCAATCTTCCCAATCAAAATGAAATGAATCCGTAGCAACATGAATAAAAGAATTAAATAAAAAATTAGATTCATCAATGAATGATTTAGATTCAACATTATTTTTTTCTTCTAAATTATTTTTATTTTCATTTATTTTTATTATTGCATGTTTATCATCATTTTTTTTAATTTTATTAATTTTATACATATTAATTATATTTTGGTTTTGTAATTCTATAAAATTTTTATCAACCGCATTTTTTAATCGCGAAAATGAAATCATTAATATAAAATTATTTAAATTGTGCATTTATTTTTATTGTATATTTATTTTTTATATTTATTTTGATAACTGAATTAATGTTTTATTTTTATTCATTGTTAGTGTACTTTTCTTAAAAGTATATTTATTTCTTTTTGTTTTATTTTTCTTAAAAGTATATTTATTTCTTTTTGTTTTATTTTTTTTAAAAGCATTTTTTTGTGTTTTATATTTTCTTTTTTTTTCTTTTCTTCCTCCTCGTTTTTTAGCATATTTTAATGCTCCATATGAATCATAATATGATTCCAAGGATAATGTTGCAGGAAATTTTCTCCAAAAAAATGCTTTACTATTGAATACTGTGTCAATATCTTTCGGGGTTATTTCAGTATATGTTTTGGGATTTTTACGAATATCATTCATTTTAAGTTCCAATTCGGAAATTTTATTTTCTAAATTTTTATTTTTTTCATATTTCATTTTAGTTTTTAATTCGCGTATTTGTGTTTTTAATTTATTTACTTCTATTTGAACATCTTCCCAATTATCATATGTAATTGTTTTATCTAACATATAATCTTGATTTGGTTTTGCATTTAACAATGTTAAAAAAAATTCATCACCAACATGCATATTTATAAAAAAATTAATCTTTTTAATTTGCTGATTTAATAATTTTTCAACGTGGTATCTAGACAAACACATGCGCGCATAATGTTTTGTAAATTCGCCAAATTGTTCATAATTTTCTTGATTTTCAATGCGTGATTGTTGGTCATAAGATGAAACTCTTAAAAAATTAACATATGAATTTCTATAATCTGTATTATCTAAATAATCCTTGAATTCGTAATAATTTTTTACAGGAACACAACTTTCACTTATGAGAACAAATTTAAGATTGTTTGGATCTTTCAATGCTTCGCGAAAAAGAGAAAAATAAGCATCAACAATATATCCCCAACCAGTGGGTTTTATATCTTCAATTAAAGCATCTCTTATCCAAGGAGTTTTTATATTATTTTTTTCTTTACTATGAACATATCTAGTTATATGTGGCATACTATCTGGGACAAAATAATTAGACCATATGTTTGGATGATTTATATCAGAACGTAATAAAAATAAATAGGCAATTTTATAATTTGGATTGTATTCAATTGACGTCATTAAACTTGAAGAAATAATTTTTAATTGTGGTGGTGAAATTGGTGGAGAAGTTGGTGGAGAAGTTGGTGGAGAAGTTGGTGGAGAAGTTGGTGGAGAAGTTGGTGGTGAAATAGGAGGTGAAGTTGGAGGTGAAGTTGGAGGAGAAATTAGTGGTGAAGTTGGTGGTGAAGTTGGTGGAGAAATTTGAGGAGAAGTTGATTGTAAAAATAATGTATTTGGGTCATCATTTTCTTTTAAAATTATAACTTCTTGATAATGTGGATCAATTGATGTATTATCTGATATAATTTTATTATGTGCTTGTTCAACCATATTCCAAACAACCGAATATGCTTGAATACATTGAGATTTTAATTTATAACTTATATTTTCTGTACTATCAACCATCAATAATAAATATAAATCGTGAGTGTCTTTTATTTTATCTAAAAAATTATCATAATTAATTTTACCAATATTTTCAGTTCCAATCGTTATAATGACAGCATAAGGTTTTGCATGAATTGTTACATATTGAAATGTAGGAAATGTTTTGCGAATAAATAATGGATTATTTTGTATAATTGCTCTTTTGTCAGAAGTTAATAATTTATTAAATATTGTTGGATGTTTAGAAACATATCCTGGCACCCATTTAACATAATGAATTAATCCGATGGCATATTTATAATTTTTATTTATTTTTTTAAAAAATGGAATAAAAAATAATTCATCAACCGCAGATTTACGTGGAATATTACTAATTATTGAATTATATAATTGGTTATTTTGAATATTATAATTTGAATCAATGCGTAAATTATTAATTATGGATAAAACATCAATCTTTGATAATGCGAACCATTGTGATGTTTTATTTGGATTATCTTCATCAATAGGATGAAATATAGATAATTCTTTATCATTAAAATAATCACGGCAATCGATACTACTTAATAAAGGATAACTATCTTCTGAACATAATATATACCATTCGCTATCATATAAATCTAAAGCTTGTTTTAACAAAATTAAAGTAGCAATGATGATAGAATCGCTTCCCCAACCCGTTTCAATTATTTTAGAAGATAAAAAAGGCATCCAGTTAGAATTAATCGCCTTAGGATATTTTGGATGTATTAAGATGTTAAAATTATCATCATCAATATATTGTTTCCAAACATCTTCGTGTAATGGATTTTTATATGTTAAAAATAATAAGGCGATTTTCATATATATAATTAATTTATTTTTTATTCATGATTTTATAAGGTTACAAGTTTACAAGTTTACAAGTTTACAAGTTTACAAGTTTACAAGTTTACAAGTTTACAAGTTTACAAGTTTACAAGTTTACAAGTTTACAAGTTTACAAGTTTACAAGTTTACAAGTTTACAAG
>Ga0207934_1000051_pt1 | contig 22464 bp, 22 predicted proteins | sample LakMenE22Apr09ns_FD_150724 | JGI IMG/M metagenome (GOLD analysis project Ga0207934, IMG submission 150724) | Freshwater microbial communities from Lake Mendota, WI - 22APR2009 deep hole epilimnion (SPAdes) | ecosystem: Environmental > Aquatic > Freshwater > Lake > Epilimnion/Euphotic zone ... | reverse complement strand
AATTTTAAATGTTCATGCAAGGAACAAAAAATTATCTCCAGAGGTTTCGTTAGAAGTAATAGCTAAGAGAACACCAGGATTTTCTGGAGCAGACTTAGCAAATCTTTTAAATGAGTCTGCTATATTAACAGCAAGAAGACGTAAAGATGCTACAACCATGTCCGAAGTCGATGCAGCAATTGATAGAGTTATTGCAGGTATGGAAGGCACTGCATTAGTAGATAGCAAAACGAAAAGACTCATAGCTTATCATGAAGTAGGACACGCTATTGTAGGGACATTATTAAAGCATCATGATCCAGTGCAAAAAGTAACACTAATTCCTAGAGGACAAGCTAAAGGATTAACATGGTTTACTCCATCAGATGATCAATCTTTAATTTCTAGATCACAAATCCTAGCAAGAATAATGGGAGCACTTGGAGGAAGAGCTGCAGAAGAAGTTGTTTTTGGATATCCAGAAGTAACAACAGGAGCTGGAAATGATTTACAACAAGTAACATCTATGGCTAGACAAATGGTCACAAGATTTGGCATGTCAAATATAGGTCCCCTTGCATTAGAAGGACAAGGTTCAGATCCATTCTTAGGTAGATCTATGGGAAGTACTTCACAGTATTCAGAAGATGTTGCTTCAAGAATTGATATGCAAATTAGATCTATTATCCAACATTGTCATGATGAAACTGTTCAAATTATCAAAGATAATAGAGTAGTTATAGATCAATTAGTTGATATTCTTATAGAAAAAGAAACAATTAGTGGTGAAGAGTTTAGAAAAATAGTAGCTGAATACACTCAACTACCTGAGAAAATAATTTATAAATCTCAGCTTTAATTTTGATGATAAAAAAATATAAAAAATAGAAACAAGTGTAGAGTTAGTTTTTAATATAAATATATCTACACTTGTTTAATACGGGATCGACGAGGCTCGAACTCGCAACTTCCGCCGTGACAGGGCGGTGCTCTAACCAATTGAACTACAACCCCTTTGTATATGAACCTATAATCTAATTTAAACTTTTTTTTGTCAATAAGATAAGAAATAAGGAGAGGAAGAGATTCGAACTCTCGGTACGATTGACTCGTACACCGGATTAGCAATCCGGCGCTTTCGACCGCTCAGCCACCTCTCCTTTTTACATCTATCTAATGTCAATATTACATTAAAATTATACAAAATAGAAGGAAAATAATATTTTTTTAACTACAAATGGCTCAGGCGGGATTTGAACCTGCGACCTTGGGCTTATGAGTCCCCTGCTCTAACCACTGAGCTACTAAGCCTTATATTCTTAAATACTATCACTTAAATAGACTGGAATCAATAATTTTCTTTTTTTTACCCATATACGTATCGTTTACAAGAAATAAATCCTATCTGAAAAAATGAAAAATCTAAGAATATTGCTATTGATAAAGTCGAAAATAAGATATAAAAAATAGTAAGATAATATTAAATAATATATTCTATGAAAATATAAAAACAATTAAATATATGCCTACTTTTTGGGAAAATGTTTTGCGCTTTCCAAGGTTCTTCATTTCCTCTATCATTGGATTGTTTCTTGTTATATTTGGTCCATCTCTAAATTTATTACGCAAACCACAAACTGCTATAATTTTTTTTGCAATATTTAGTAGTTTAATTTCATTTTTAGTTATTACAATAAAAGCTATGTTGAATTTAGAATAATAAAAGTTAATTTTGCTTTGAGAAATATAATCAATACAATAATAAAATCATAATGCTTTCAAATAATTTAATCAAAAGAGATACAACTGGAGCATTTGCTTTAATAGATAGTTTAGTGCGTCATCAAGTAAAACATATATTTGGTTATCCTGGGGGTGCTATATTACCAATTTATGATGAATTATATGCTTGGGAACAAGAAGGATTCATTGAACATATATTAGTGAGACATGAACAAGGTGCTGCCCATGCTAGTGATGCTTATTCAAGAGCCACAGGATCTGTTGGTGTATGCTTTGCAACATCTGGACCTGGTGCAACCAATCTGGTAACAGGAATTGCTACAGCACATATGGACTCAGTTGCAATGGTTTGTATTACTGGGCAAGTGGGAAGATCTTTCATAGGTACAGATGCATTCCAGGAAGTAGATATCTTTGGAGTAACTCTACCAATAGTTAAACATTCATATGTTGTTAGAAATACATCTGAAATGGGAAAAACGATAGCAGCTGCTTTCTTCATTGCAAAATATGGTAGACCTGGACCAGTATTAGTAGATATACCTAAAGATGTCGGATTAGAAAAAATCGAATATATTCCTGTTATACCAGGAGATATAAAATTACCAGGATGTCCTAGTATAATAAAATACGATCAGAAAAGAATTATACAGGCTATTAACCTTATACGTCAGTCTAGTCAACCACTTCTATATGTAGGAGGAGGAGCTATTGTTTCCGAAGCATATAAACAAGTAACAGAACTAGTTAATTATTTAGAAATACCAATAGCAACAACATTAATGGGTAAAGGAATCATTGATGAAAATCATCCTTTATCATTAGGAATGCTGGGAATGCACGGTACAGTTTATGCTAATTATGCTGTTAGTGAATGTGATCTTTTAATAGCATTAGGAGCTCGATTTGATGACAGAGTCACAGGTAAGTTAGATGAATTTGCATGCCACGCACAAGTAATACATGTTGATATTGACCCTGCTGAAGTTGGTAAAAATCGTACACCTCAAGTTGGAATTGTTAGTGATGTCAAAGAATTCATAGAAGACTTACTAATTCTATTAAAAAAAGAAAATAATATAGACAAAGAACAAGTCCAATCATGGAGAAATAGACTAAATAGGTGGAGAGATGAATATCCTCTTTTAGTACCAAAAAATGCAAATACTTTATCTCCACAAGAAGTGATTTCACAAATTAGTTCACATTCAAATAGTGCTTACTTCACAACAGATGTAGGACAACACCAAATGTGGGCAGCTCAATTTGTAAAAACAAGTCAAAGAAGATGGTTAACAAGTGCAGGTTTAGGAACAATGGGTTACGGATTACCAGCTGCTATAGGTGCTCAAGTAGCACATCCAGATGAGCAAATAATTTGCATTTCAGGAGATGCAAGTTTCCAAATGAATATTCAGGAATTAGGAACAGTTGCTCAATACGGATTACCTATTAAGATTATTGTAATCAACAATAAATGGCAAGGTATGGTAAGACAATGGCAACAAGCTTTTTATGGTGAGCGCTATTCTCATTCAAATATGGAGAAAGGTGCACCTAATTTTGTAAAAGTAGCAGAAGCTTATGGAATCCGAGGTGTTTCAATAAATAATAGACAAGAATTGAATAGTAGAATAAAAGAAATATTAGATTACGATGGCCCAATTCTAGTTGATATTAAGGTTGTTCCTGATGAAAATTGTTACCCAATGGTTGCTCCTGGAAAGAGTAATGCACAAATGATAGGAGTATAAAGAAATTTATGTTTGAAATGGGCCGGGTTAGATTTGAACCAACGTAGGCGTAGCCAGCGGATTTACAGTCCGCCCCCTTTAACCACTCGGGCACCGACCCTTATTTCTACAAACCAAACTACCATAGAAGAATCAAAAAAACAATAGTTTATTATAAAACTATTGTTTTCTTTTATATGTTAATAAAAATTAAATCATTGACTACTTAAAACTTTGTTGTAAACGAGTAGCTTTACCTGATCTATTACGTAAATAGTATAATTTAGCTCTTCGTATTTTAGAAGAACGTAAGACTTCTATTGTTTTTAGCTTAGGAGAATGAACTAAGTATACTCTTTCCACACCAACACCTTGAACAACTCTTCGAATGGTTATAGTAGTATTAATTCCTGCGTTACTTTTTCCAATAACAACTCCTTCTGAAAACTGGATTCTCTCTTTATTACCTTCTGTAATAGAAACTCCTATTTTTAAAGTGTCACCAACTGATATCTTAGGAACAGTTGAATTAAAATAAGTACTTTCTAATTTCTTAATACAAGAAGGATCTATAGAAGCTATTGATTTCATTTAATTTCCGTAAAATATATAATGTAAAAATATAATAATTTATTCTATTTAAATAATATATTAAATGTTTTTTTTATTTATTAATAAATCACTCGTTTTATACTTAATATAATTACAATCATAGAGCTTTAAGAATACAATATATTTATCAAAGCTAGTGGTAATATACATAACCATACATCTATGTTTGAACGTTTTACAGAAAAAGCAATAAAAGTAATAATGCTAGCACAAGAAGAGGCTAGGCGTTTAGGACACAATTTTGTAGGAACTGAGCAAATACTACTTGGTCTAATAGGAGAAGGCACTGGAATAGCAGCCAAAGTTCTTAAGTCCATGGGTGTAAACCTAAAAGACGCGAGAGTTGAAGTGGAAAAAATTATTGGTAGAGGATCAGGTTTTGTTGCTGTTGAGATTCCTTTCACTCCAAGAGCTAAAAAAGTTTTAGAATTATCTTTGGAAGAAGCCAGACAATTAGGTCACAATTACATTGGTACCGAACATCTTTTACTTGGATTAATTAGAGAAGGGGAAGGTGTTGCTGCTAGAGTATTAGAAAACCTAGCTTTAGATCTTTCAAAAGTAAGAACTCAAGTAATAAGATTATTAGGAGATACTGCGGAGGTTAGTACTGGAAGTGGTCAAAACAAAGGTAAAACACCAACTTTAGAAGAATTCGGTAGTAATCTAACACAAAAAGCTGCTGAAGGCAAGCTAGACCCAGTAATAGGAAGATCAAAAGAAATTGAAAGAGTTATACAAATATTAGGACGTCGTACAAAGAATAACCCAATATTAATAGGAGAACCTGGAGTTGGTAAAACAGCAATCGCAGAAGGTTTAGCACAAAGAATTATAAATAGAGATGTTCCAGATATTCTAGAAGACAAAAGGGTTGTAACATTAGATATTGGATTATTAGTAGCGGGTACAAAATATCGTGGTGAATTCGAAGAAAGATTAAAGAAAATAATCGATGAAATACGTGTGGCTAACAATGTTATTCTAATAATAGATGAAGTACATACGCTGATTGGAGCTGGAGCTGCAGAAGGAGCAATAGATGCCGCCAATATATTAAAACCAGCTCTTGCAAGAGGAGAAATGCAATGTATTGGTGCAACAACAATAGAAGAATACAGAAAACATATTGAAAAAGATTCAGCATTAGAAAGACGCTTTCAACCAGTCATGGTTGGTGAACCTAGTGTTGAAGAAACTATAGAAATTCTTTATGGCTTACGTGATAGATATGAAAAACACCACAAACTAGTTATATCTGATGAGGCTTTAACAGCAGCTGCAAAATTTGCAGATCAGTATATAGCAGATCGTTTTTTACCAGATAAAGCTATTGATTTGATAGATGAAGCCGGATCTAGAGTAAGATTAATGAATTCTCAATTACCTGCAGCTGCAAGAGAGTTAGATAAAGAATTAAGAGAAGTACTGAAACAGAAAGATGAAGCTGTTAGAGGGCAGGACTTCGAAACTGCAGGCCAGTTGAGAGACAGAGAAATGGAAATTAAAGCTCAAATCGCAGCAATAGCACAAAGTAAAAAAAGTGAAGAAGATACTGCTAAAGAAGTATCTATAGTAACAGAAGAAGATATTGCACAGATAGTTGCAGCATGGACAGGAATTCCTGTCAATAAGATGACTAGAAGTGAATCTGAGAAGTTATTACAAATGGAAGATACACTTCATGGTCGAATCATAGGACAGGATGAAGCAGTTGTTGCTGTATCAAAAGCTATAAGAAGAGCAAGAGTTGGATTGAAAAACCCTAATAGACCTATTGCAAGTTTCATATTTTCCGGTCCAACTGGAGTCGGAAAAACAGAATTAACAAAAGCATTAGCCTCATATTTCTTTGGTTCAGAAGAAGCAATGGTACGATTAGACATGTCTGAATACATGGAGCGTCATACAGTTTCTAAACTTATAGGATCACCTCCTGGTTATGTTGGATATAATGAAGGTGGGCAATTAACAGAATCGGTAAGAAGAAGACCTTACACAGTGGTATTATTTGACGAAATTGAAAAAGGACATCCAGATGTCTTTAACTTATTGCTTCAAATCTTGGAAGACGGTAGATTAACGGATTCGAAAGGTAGAACTGTAGACTTCAAAAATACACTACTAATTTTGACATCAAACGTTGGATCTAAAGTAATTGAGAAAGGAGGTGGAGGATTAGGATTTGAATTATCTGAAAATCCAGGAGATTCTCAATATAATAGAATTAAAAGTCTTGTTAATGAAGAGCTTAAACAATATTTCCGACCAGAATTCTTAAATCGGCTTGATGAAATTATTGTTTTTAGACAGCTAACAAAAGATGAAGTTGGAGAGATTGCAGAAATAATGTTAAAAGAAGTTTTTACTAGGATATCGGAAAAAGGAATACAATTAGAAGTCACAGCAAGATTCAAAACTCATCTCATTGATGAAGGGTATAATCCTATCTATGGAGCTCGTCCTTTGAGAAGAGCTGTAATGAGATTATTAGAAGATACATTATCAGAAGAATTCCTTTCTGAAAAAATTAAAGAAGGTGACACAGCTGTTGTAGACGTTGATGATGAAGGAAAAGTACAAGTATTATTAGGTGATAAATTAGAATTAGCACAAAGTTAAATAAGAATTAGGAAGTTCTATCATCATTTTACTCGAGATAGAACTTTCTAATTTTTATTGTCAAATAAAAGTTAAGGTGTTATATTAATAATATGCCGGGATAGCTCAGTTGGTAGAGCAGTGGATTGAAAATCCACGTGTCACCAGTTCAACCCTGGTTCCTGGCAATTTATATTCTTATTATATTTGAAAAGCTGGCTGTATTCGATTCAAATATTAGTTTAATACTACCTACAGGACCATTTCTATGTTTTGCTATATTTATATCTGCTATATTTTGCATTTGATTATTATCACTGTAATATTGTTCACGATATAGCATTAATACTAAATCAGCATCTTGTTCTATAGAATTATGTAAAATGTAACCATTACCCAAAAAATTATTTGTCATAGGTAGCCAACAATCGTAAACAAATTCATTTTGGCAAGGTGAAATATTGTTAATCTTTAACAAAGTGAAACAAGGATATACTTTAAAAGAAGATAAATCATTACAATTACTAAAGAAATTATGTTTATCTAAAAGTAACAGAAGATCTGATTTAAACAAATTTTCTATCTTTTTCCAGCCATATTGTGTTAGAATTTTGTGATTTTTTGTTAATTTTATATAATAATGTCCAATAGCGAAAATTTTATATGTAAAACGATAACCTGTTGGAAAAAGAGATTCAATCCTTGAAAATGATAATGACAAAATATTTTTGCATTGCTTCACACCAATTGTTAAATTTGTTTTTTTTCTTATTGTATCATTTGAGAAAAATTGCTTAATTTTCTGAAGAGATATATAAAAATTGGTTGATAAAGAAAAACAACCACTTTCTCTTAAATCAGACAATAAAGGTTTCTTATTAATACGAGATTCAACACTTCTACTAAGTTGTGACAGTACGATAATTGGAATATTAAATTCTTTTGCAAGTAATTTTAGATTGCGAGTGATACGAGATAATTCATTCACTCGGCTATCTTTAAATTGAGGGTCAGAAATTAATTGTAAATAGTCTATTATTACTAAACCAATTTTACTAAAACGAGACCTTAAAGTAGTCAATTTTGTACGCATTTCAGCAATAGTAATATCTGACTTGTCATCTATAAAAAGATTAAGATCTGATAAAGAAGAAATTGCCCTACTTAATGATTTCCATTCGTTAGAATTAATATTACCTGAACGTAATTTAGAATTAGTAATGCCACACTCATTCGATAAAAAACGATAAATAATTTGGTTACGCGACATTTCCAAACTAAAAATTACTACAGGATAATTTTGTAAATCTGTAACATTACGTGCAATGTTTAAAGCAAATGCAGTTTTTCCCATAGATGGTCTACCTGCTATTATAATTAAATCTGATTTTTGAAAGCCTTGGGTTAAAGTATCAAGATCGAAAAAACCTGAGGGAATACCAGCTAACAATCCTTCATTAGATCTTGTTTCCAAGTCAAGAAAAGTCTCTAACAAAACTTCTGAAGCAGGTAAAAGTCCTAAGTTTGGTTTTTTTTCCGTTACATTAAATAATAGTTGTTCAGATTGGTCAAAAATAGTCTCTAAAGATAAAGAATTATCATTTGCTAATCTTGATATATTATCTGACAATAAGATAAGACATCTTCTTAAATATTTATCCAATAATAAGATTAAGTAAGTTTCTAATCCACCAATCCTAGTCGACTTATTAATTAATTCAGTTAAAATCGAATCATACTGATTTAAAGAATCTAAGCTAGAATAGACAGTATCAAAATTAATTTCTATATTCTTTTTTTTCAGTTCGCATATAACTTCATATATATTTTTATAATCATTGTAATAAAACATGTCAGACGATACCCGATCAAAAATTATTTCACTTTTCGATTTATTTAGTAAAAGATAGGATAAGAGAAATTCTTCAGATATTTTGCTATTAGGTAAAACGGATTTCATTTTTTAGTAGATTTTTTTTATGAGAAAGTGGAATCAACGATGTATGAAATTTATTAACTTAATAAAAAGTTAAATGAATATGAAAAGAATAAAAAAAGACTTAGAAATTAAGTAAATCATCGGAATATAATTTATCTAATAGAAAATATATAAATAGGAAACATTTTTTATAATAATTCTATATCTCTAATTCTTTAGAGAATAATTTATACATAAAATTAGATATTAAAGAAAATAAAAAAATCATAAGTTGACTTAAATTTAATATTCAATATATAATTGTATTAGCGCTTTTAGTTCAGTTGGTAGAACGCAGGTCTCCAAAACCTGATGTCGAGGGTTCAAGTCCTTCAGGGCGTGATTTAAAATAAAATATCAAACTTTTCTATACAGATAAAAACCGTAGTATAATTGTATGAGAAGTATCGTTAAAATACTTTTTATTTATTAGCAAGTGCAAAAAAAGATAAAAAAAATATGGCCAAAAAAGTTGTAGGTATTATTAAATTAGCTTTAGAAGCTGGAAAAGCCACTCCAGCTCCTCCTGTAGGTCCAGCCTTAGGACAAAGAGGTGTCAATATAGTAGCTTTCTGTAAAGAATATAATGCTAAAACTGCAGATAAACCTGGTTTTACTATCCCTGTTGAAATAACAGTCTATGAAGATAAGAGTTATACTTTTGTTTTAAAAACTCCTCCTGCATCTACTTTATTAGCAAAAGCCGCTGGTGTTTCTAAGGGATCCGGTCAACCACAAAAAATAAAAATAGGTAAAATCAACACAAAACAATTAAAAGAAATAGCTGAGACCAAAATGCCAGATCTTAATACTCGTAATATTGAGGCTGCTATGAAGATCATAGAAGGAACAGCTAAAAATATGGGGATCACTATTTCAGATTAATATAAGAATTTTAATAAAACACAATGGTAAAATTATCCAATAGAGCTGAAAAAAGTCGCAAAAAAATAGAATTGAGAAATTACAAAGCTCTTGAAGCTTTAAAATTACTAAAAGAAACTGCGACTGCAAAATTTAATGAAAGTGCTGAAGCACACATAAGTTTAAAATTAGATACTAAGTACGCAGATCAACAACTAAGAAATACTATAATTCTTCCTAAAGGAACTGGTAAAAAAGTTCGCATAGCTGTAATTGCTGATGGTGATAAAATCAAAGAAGCTTTAGATGCAGGAGCTGATATAGCAGGATCTCAAGATCTAATTCAAAATATAATGAAAGGAATGCTAGATTTTGATCGTTTAATAGCAACTCCTGACTTAATGCCAAGTATTGCAAAATTAGGTAAGGTTTTAGGACCAAGAGGTTTAATGCCATCACCTAAATCTGGTACAGTCACAACAGATATTAAAGGTGCTATAGATGAGTTTAAAAAAGGAAAGCTCGAATTTCGTGCAGATAAAACTGGTGTAGTACATATACCTTTTGGAAAAGCCAATTTTTCAGTAGAAGACTTATTGGCAAATCTTGAAGCTATACAAGAATCAATTGATAAGAATAGACCTTCTGGAGTAAAAGGAAAATACTGGAAGAGTTTTTATATTTGTAGTACTATGGGGCCATCAATACAATTAGATATTAGTAATTTTAGAGATAAGCTTTTCTCTTAATTAGCTTATTTAATTACTCACTTGATTATAAAGTACTAATATAATACAAAGAAAAATTATGAGCAAAGTATCAGAAATAATTGAACAACTTAAATCCCTTACTTTATTAGAAGCTGCTGATTTAGTAAAACAAATAGAAGAAACTTTTGATGTTAGTGCTGCAGCTTCAGTTGGAGGTGGAATGATGATGATGGCACCAACAGGTAGTGGAGCTACTGAAGAAGTTGCTGAAGAAAAAACTGAATTTAATTTAGTTTTAGAAGAAGTTCCTGCAGATAAGAAAATAGCTGTTCTTAAAATTGTAAGAACTTTAACTGGACTAGGACTAAAAGAAGCTAAAGATTTAGTTGAATCAACTCCAAAAAATGTAAAGGAAGGAGTTTCTAAAGCTGATGCTGAAGCTGCTAAAAAAGATCTTGAAGCTGCTGGGGCTAAATGTTCTGTTAAATAGTTAAATAAGCTTACATAGTATTAAAAGGGAAGAAAGATAATTTTATCTTTCTTCCCTTTTAATACTATGTAAGTTTATTTAAAATAAACCTAAAGTGACAGCTTGACTAATAGGTAAACACGCACCAATACCAAACCAAATGGCAAAAACAATACTAAATAAGAAAACCAACATAGCTATAGGACGTCTAAAAGGGTTTTGGAATTTATTAATACCTTCAACAAAAGGTACTGTAATTAAAATTGCAGGAACAGCGGCCATTGATAGAACACCTAATAATTTATTAGGAATAATTCTCAATAAATTAAAAGTTGGGAAGAAATACCATTCCGGTAAAATTTCTAAAGGAGTTGCGAATGGATCTGCTTTCTCACCCATCGGAGAAGGAGATAGAACAGATAACCCAATAACGCAAGCTAAAGTACCTAGAATCACTACCGGGAAGATGTATAAAAGGTCATTAGGCCAAGCTGGTTCACCATAATAATTGTGCCCCATTCCCTTTGCTAACTTAGCGCGTAATTTAGGATCTGTTAAATCCGGTTTCTTTAATACAGACATTTTAATAACTCCTTAATAATATATTTAAATTAATTTTTATAGAGGACCAGAAATTCCTTGTTTACGAATCATTAAGAAATGAATTAGTAGCAGAACAGCAGCTACTACGGGTAGAACAAACGTATGTGCACTATAGAATCGAGTTAAAGTTGCTTGACCTACACTAACACTACCTCTTAACAGTTCTACTAATAAACTACCAACAATTGGAATAGCTTCTGGAACTCCAGTTACAATTTTACAAGCCCAATATCCTACTTGATCCCATGGTAATGAATATCCTGTAACACCAAATGAAACTGTAGTTACAGCAAGTGTCACACCTGTTACCCAAGTTAATTCTCTTGGTTTCTTAAATCCACCAGTTAGATAAACACGGAAAATATGTAAAATCATCATTAAGACCATCATACTTGCAGACCATCTATGCATAGATCTAAATAACCATCCATAGTTTACTTCTGTCATAAGATATTCAACCGAAGCGAAGGCTTCTGCTACAGTAGGACGATAGTAAAAAGTCATAGCAAAACCTGTCGCAACTTGAATAATGAAACAAACAAATGTTATACCACCAATGCAATAAAAAATATTTACATGAGGCGGAACATACTTACTTGTAACATCATCTGCAATCGCTTGAATTTCCAAACGTTCCTCGAACCAATCATATACTTTTCCCATAAAATAAAAGCTAAATTTAAAAATTGAATTAGATATAAAATACTTTTAACGAAATTAGTACAGTCTTCAATAAGAATATCCTTTCATTATAAGTGAAAAAAATAAAACTGCAACTTCATGGTAAAAGAAAAAAGTAAAAACCAAATTCTACTATCAAGAAAATCATCAAGAGTAATGCTAATTGATGATGAAAAAAAATTACTTGTTGCTATAGAAAAATATCTTCTGATAAAACAATTCAATATTATTATTTGTAATAGTGGCAGAGAAGCTCTAAATATCCTGAGAAAAGAAACAGTTGATTTATTAATAATTGACATAATGATGCATGATATGAATGGATACGAATTCGTAAACAAATTAGAAAAAAAAGCAAAAATAGGTCATATTCCATTCATCTTTCTAACTGCCAAAGGAATGACAGAAGATAGAATTAGAGGTTATAAGATAGGGTGTAAAGCATACTTAGCTAAACCGTTTGATCCTGAGGAATTGGTTGCTGTAATTGACAATATACTATCTGACAAGAAAAATATAAAAAATATTAATAATATAAAAAAAGAAATTCAGGATCTAAGAAAGGAAATTAATAGCTTTAACAAATTCAACAAAAATCTAACTTTTACAAAAAGAGAAATTAATATTTTATTAGCTATAAGTCAAGGATTAAGTAACAAAGATATAGCAAATAAACTAAAAATTAGTGTCAGAAATGTTGAAAAATATGTTACAAGATTACTGGATAAAACAAATCTATCTAACAGAGTAAAACTTGCAAACTACAGATACTTATACAATAATGGCGAGTAACGGGAATCGAACCCGCGAATAATGGAACCACAACCCACTGCCTTAACCACTTGGCTACACCCGCCTTAATATTAATATAATAACATAAACAGATAAAAACATAAAGTGATCTTTGGCATCATAAAAAAATCAATTATATTTTTTTTATTTTTTTTGATGCCGAAGTTTATAAAATTTTAACTTTAAATTGAGTTAGCTTTAGTAAAAGTTAGACCATTATCTTCAGAATATCTTTCCATAAATCTCATAAATCTATCCCAGTCTTCTTTACTTTGCATAATATACACAGCTTCAATCCCCTGTGGTTTTCCATTCACGAATCTTGCATTGACATCTCTTGTTATTAATTGCCCTTCTTCATCAACCAAATACATCCCAGTAATTGTTCCTTTATTAGTCGTTGTTGCTTCTAAAACTTTAGGATTGGCAAACCGAAAAGTTGCGGTACCAGTACTACCGTCACGTGACCTTGTTAAACGAACATCAGGAATAACATCCTCGTTTACACCTTGTATGAATTGAATTACAGCCATTTTTTTATTATTTATTCTTCTTGTAATATAAAAACAATGTAAATTGAATTACAGATGATAGCATCATATCATGCTATATCTTAATATGTTATCTGGGGTGGCAGGATTCGAACCTACGAATAGCGGAGTCAAAGTCCGCTGCCTTACCACTTGGCGACACCCCATTTCCGGAACATTATAATATAATTATCGACAAATATGTCAAATACTTTTGAAAAGATAATTTATTAAAAACCAAAATCTTGTGCAAGGAGGGATTCGAACCCCCGACACCGTGGTTCGTAGCCACGTGCTCTAGTCCACTGAGCTACAAGCACTGAACTTCAATACAAATAACAATAACATAGTTTAATCAAGATTATCAATCTCTTAGGAACTTTTTTTGATATTAATGAACATAAAATGTTTGAACTTTTAAATTACTAGGTATATTTTTTTTTACATGATCATTAAACAAATCATCAAGATAATTTGTGGAAGGAGTGTCTAAAATTATAGCAATTAATTTAGAAAGAAAAAAAGATAATCTATTTTCATAAAAATCTGAAGAATTAGATTTTATTAATAACTGAAATAATTTAATAAGATAATCGTTATTAAGAATTGAGTTTGTATCATTTACAATATTTTCTTCTAATATATTTTGAATTTGATTTATCAAGCTGTAGTCTAACCAATTTTTGTTTTCAAAATAATAAGACAATTGCAATATTTTTTTTATATCTTTAGAAGTTATATATTTTAAAAATAATTGAAAAATCGAATTAGGAGCAGTATTAAATAAAGAAGAGTATGTATCTTGTTTAATATTTCTATTTTGTACAACTAACATATCAGTCATTGTTAAAGCATCTCTAAAACTACCTTTTGAAAAATATAATAAATCATTCAAAGCTTTATTTGTTATATTAGCCTTTTCTAGCCAAATAACTTTTACAATAGCTACAGCCAAGTCTTTTTTATTTAAAGGAAGAAAATATAATTTATGACACCTAGAAATTAGAGTGCTTGGAAGTCTATTTAAATCTGTTGTCGCCAAGATAAAAACTACATTCTTAGGTGGTTCTTCAAGTATTTTTAACAGTGCATTGATGGCATTCATACTTAACATATGTACTTCGTCAAGTATACAAACTTTATAAATATTATTTACTGAAGTCAGTTGAATTTTTTCAATGAGATCACGAACATTCTCTATTCCATTACTCATAGCTCCATTTATTTCATGAACATCAAAAGATTTTCCTAAATTAATATTTCGACAACTTAGACATATATTACAAGGTTCAAACGTTTTATTTATATAATTATCGAAACAATTTAAACTTTTTGCCACTAATCTAGATAAAGTTGTTTTTCCTACACCATGTTTTCCTATTAAAAGATATGCAAAACTAACTCTTTTATTAATAAAGGTTTTTTTTAAATAACATATTATATGTTCTTGTCCTACAATTTGATCGAATTTCTGAGGCCTATATTTAGAATGAAATGGGCGATTTGAATAAAAGATTATTTGATTGTTTTCCATTCTTTAATTTTCAATATATTATAATAAGCTTAACATTTTAGAGTTTCTATCTTATATTTTAGATTTCACTTATTTAAATTACAAACAATATTATCTGAGATCAATAAATAATTAAAATTATGAGTAAGATTATACTTTACCAAGAAGATGCAAGAAGAGCTTTAGAAAGGGGAATGGATATTTTATCAGAAGCTGTATCTGTAACATTAGGACCTAAGGGTAGAAACGTAGTGTTAGAAAGAAAATATGGTGCGCCACAGATAGTGAATGATGGTGTAACAATAGCAAAAGAAATAGAATTAGAAGACCATATTGAAAATACAGGAGTCGCATTAATAAGACAAGCAGCTTCAAAAACAAATGATGTGGCAGGAGATGGAACTACAACTGCAACAGTATTAGCTCATGCTATGGTTAAACAAGGGATGAAAAATGTGGCAGCCGGGGCAAACCCAATAGCAATAAAAAGAGGGATAGAAAAAGGAACACAATTTGTTGTTACTCAAATAGCAGAATACTCAAGACCTGTGGAAGATACAAAATCAATTACACAAGTAGCATCAATTTCAGCTGGCAACGACCCTGAAACAGGACAAATGATAGCTGACGCTATAGATAAAGTAGGACGTGAAGGTGTCATTTCTCTTGAAGAAGGTAAATCTACCATAACTGAATTAGAAATAACTGAAGGTATGTGTTTTGAAAAAGGTTTTGTTTCACCATACTTTGTAACAGATACAGATAGAATGGAAGTCTTACAAGAAAACCCTTATATATTAATTACTGATAAAAAAATTACACTAGTTCAACAAGAATTAGTACCAGTTTTAGAATTAGTTGCAAAAACATCAAGACCTTTACTTATAGTAGCAGAAGACTTTGAAAAAGAAGCATTAGCTACTTTAGTTGTAAATAAACTTAGAGGAATTGTCAATGTTGTGGCAGTCAGAGCACCTGGATTTGGTGACAGAAGAAAATCAATGTTAGAAGATATAGCAATACTTACTGGTGGACAAGTAATATCTGAAGACGCAGGTTTTAGTCTTGATTCACTGCAATTAGACATGTTAGGACAAGCTAGAAGAATAACAGTAACAAAAGACAATACTACAATTATTGCTGAAGGTAACGAAAAAGAAGTACGATCAAGATGTGAACAGATCAGAAGACAAATAGAATCTAGTGATTCATCTTACGAAAGAGAAAAATTACAAGAAAGACTTGCAAAATTGGCAGGAGGTGTAGCAATTATTAAAGTAGGAGCTGCTACAGAAACAGAGATGAAGGATAGAAAACTACGTTTAGAAGATGCTATTAATGCTACTAAAGCTGCTGTAGAAGAAGGAATCGTGCCAGGAGGCGGGGCAACATTAACACATTTATCATTAGATTTACAGGAATGGGCTGAGGATAATCTAGAAGGTGATGAGTTAGTAGGTGCTCTAATTGTAGAAAAAGCAATGGTGAGTCCGATTAGAAGAATCATAGAAAATACAGGTAAATCAGCAGCTATTATTATTGAAACTATTAAAAATAGTGACTTCAGTATTGGTTATGATGCTGCTGCTGGAGAGTTATGTGATATGTATGAAACAGGTATCATAGATCCTGCAAAAGTAACAAGGTCAGGATTACAAAATGCAAGTTCTATAGCAGGAATGATTTTAACTACAGAATGTATTGTTGTGGATAGTGTGAAAAAAGAATAAAATTCAACTAATGTAAGTTATATATTTAAAAAAATTAATATATATAACTTAGGTTATCTGAATAATTTTACATATCATTAAATTAATTTATGTAATATAACTATTAAAGAAAAAATACAAATTTAATGATCATTAAGTTGAAGTTATAATAAAATTGATTTTATAAAATAAATTTGAACAAAATAAGATTTTTTTGTTAATTCAGAAAGAAGATAATTTAAAATTAACAAACTTATCTTTTTTGTAAGACAAAGAAAAAAGGTTATTTTTTATTAAAAATCCTTTTATAGTTTTTGAATTCCAATAAGTAGGAATAGTTGATGCAAAAGGTTTATATCCAATGATTTTACCTTCGTCATCTAAAGTAATAATTACCAATTTATCTTCACTGATTAAACCTAAAGTGTCATTTTTTGAGAAATCAAATATTAATTTCTCTCCTAATTTATCAATAGTTTGATTATTTTTATCAAAGGTTATTTCACAAAGGCTTACTTGGGATGTCAAATCATTAACATCATCTTTTTTATAATGATGATTTGGATGATTAATAAAAACTGAATACAATAATATAATTTTTGTAAAAAACATTAAAAAATCAGATTCACTATAGGTTCTTTTAAGTATATTCATCAATCTAAATAAAGTTTAAATATATTGTTAATCAAAAAACTCTCTGACAATTTGATATCATTAGTTTTAGAAAAGTTTTTTTTTCCTTGTTTTGAAGTATCCATATTGATAAAAATATTAAAATAATTGACTAAAGCTCTGTTGGAATAAGATGAAGTTAAGGGTAATTGGAAAGATAAAAAATATAAAAAACGGTTATTTAATCTATGAAATTTTAGGCTCATTTTTTTTATAATTTCTACAACAAAATTGTATATATTTTTTGTGAATATTAAGATTACTTAGTACAAAGTAATCTTAATGTTATCAATGTTAATTATTACCAACAAAAATAAAATCAGGAAACTTGGATTGAACATCTTTAAAAGAATCTTGTTTCCCTTGTTCTTGCCAATAATTAATTATTTCAGTAGCTTTATTCAAAAGCTCCACTCTCTCTCTTTCTGAAATCCAAGGTTTTGCTTCAAGTTCAGCTTTGATTTGCTCCCAAGCATCATTTCTAGGCCAGAAAAAATAACACGTTAATGGACTAGTTCCATTTCCAACAATTTGATCTACAGCTAAAGCAACATTATTGTCTAGCCACAAAACTTTCAATGTAAATTTAGGCAATTTTTTTCTCCAATACTCGAATATATTTATTATAATTGTTTACTAATCAGTTATTATTGAAGCTTTCTTTAATAAATTTTGAACAGTAGGAGTTGCTTTTGCACCTTGTAATAAACGAGCCTTTATTCTTATTACATTAATATTAGCTTCATTAGTATGTGGATTATAAAATCCAAGTTCTTCTGTAACTCTTCCATCTCTTTTTGTAGCACTTGGAATAGCTACAATACGATAGCTAGCTTGTCCTTTTCTACCATATTTCTTTAATCTTAATTTTAACATAGCTATATTTTTTATTTATTTTTTTTTTTTATACAAATAATAAAACTCTATTCATAGTTAACAATATCTAAAAATTATGTTGATGTTAAACCAACGTTATTAGCTATTTGCATAATACATTGTAAAAGAACAAAACCAAGAATTGGAGAAATATCTATACCAATTAAAGGAGGAACAATACCTCTAAATATTTTTAGATAAGGGTCTGTCAATCGACTTAAAGAATAAAATGGTTGACCATACCAATTAACATTAGGAAACCAAGTTAAAGATACTCTAATTAATAATAATATTAGATAAATTTGAAGAAATCCAATAAAAGAAGAAAACAATAAAGTTAGAGAATTAGTCATAAATTGATCTAATAACTTAAAATATTAAACTACAGAATCATTATTACACGTGCAATCATACCAATTTATACTTAAACAAAGGTGAAATTAAGTATGTTTTTTTATTTAATTAATTATATAAATAAAATTTGAATAAAGAAAAGTCATATTTAATTCAAAAAAAAATATCTTTTTTCATTATGAATTAAATGTAAAATCTTTATTGTTTTTTTTAATGAAATTTAAGTTAATTGATACTTGTAATATAAAAAGACAAGAACATTTAAATGTTCTTGTCTTTTTATATTACAAGTATCAATTAGATAATCGAAGAAATTAATCGATAGGTCTTAAAGATAATACAGGCTCATTCTCACGGTTAATTCCTTTCTCAAAACCAGCAGCAGCAGCTCTTGCTCTACCAGCATGCCAAAGATGACCAATATAGAATGCAAAACCTAAGAAGAAATGAGAACATGTTAACCAACTGCGAGGAGAAACATAGTTAACAGAGTTAATTTCTGTTGCTACTCCACCTACAGAGTTAAGAGAACCTAATGGAGCATGCGTCATATATTCTGCAGCTCTTCTCTCTTGCCAAGGTTGAATATCATTCTTGATCTTATTTAAATCAAGACCATTAGGACCTCGTAAAGGTTCAATCCAGGGAGCTCTTAAATCCCAGAAACGTTGAGTCTCTCCACCAAGAATAATCTCTCCACTTGGAGATCTCATTAAGTATTTACCTAAACCTGTAGGTCCTTGTGCAGATGCAACACTAGCACCTAAGCGTTGATCTCTCACCAAGAATGTGAAAGCTTGAGATTGCGATGCTTCAGGACCTGTAGGACCATAGAATTCACTTGGGTAAACTGTGTTATTATACCACGCATACTGACTAGCAATAAAAGCCATCATACTTACAGCGACTAGACTATATGAAAGATAAGCTTCACCAGACCATACATAAGCACGTCTAGCCCAAGCAAAAGGCTTAGTTAAAATATGCCAGAATCCACCAAGGATACAAGTGAATCCAATCCAAATATGTCCGCCAACAACGTCTTCCATGTTGTTAACACTACAAATCCAACCATCACCACCCCAAGGTGACTTTAACACATATCCGAAAATTACACCTGGATTTAATGTAGGATTATCAATGATTCTTACATCACCACCACCTGGTGCCCATGTATCATATAAACCACCAACATAAAGAGCTTTGATTACTAATAATAATGCTCCAAATCCTAGTATTACTAAATGAATACCTAAAATAGTAGTAATTTTATTTTTATCTCTCCAATCGTAACCAAAAGCTGGGAATGATTCTTCCAAAGTATCTGGACCAATTAATGAATGATATACACCACCAAATCCTAAAACAGCAGAAGATATTAGATGAAGAACACCAACTACGAAATATGGATAAACATCAATTATTTCTCCACCAGGACCTACACCCCAACCAAGAGTGGCTAAGTGAGGTAATAAGATTAGACCTTGTTCATATAATGGCTTTTCTGGAATATAGTGTGCAACTTCAAATAAAGTCATAGCACCACACCAGAACACCATTAAACCAGCATGTGCAACGTGTGCACCAAGTAATTTACCTGACACATTAATTAGTCTAGAGTTACCTGACCACCATGCGAAGCCTGTAGACTCAATATCTCTACCAGCTATACCTACATTAGAATTAAAGGGCGTTTCCACGTGGTAAAACCTCCTCAGGGAATATAAAGTTTTCATGCGGCTGATCTTGAGCAGCCATCCAAGAACGAATACCTTCGTTTAAAAGAATATTCTTAGTGTAGAACGTTTCAAACTCAGGGTCTTCAGCAGCTCTAAGTTCTTGAGAAACGAAGTCATATGCACGTAAATTCAATGCAAGACCTACAATACCAATAGCACTTGTCCATAGTCCAGCTAGTGGAACAAATAACATGAAGAAATGAAGCCAACGCTTGTTAGAGAATGCTACACCAAAAATTTGTGACCAGAATCTGTTAGCTGTAACCATTGAATAAGTTTCTTCAGCCTGTGTAGGCGTAAAAGCTCTAAATGTGTTAGCAGCATCACCATCTTCAAAAATAGTGTTTTGTACTGTTGCACCATGAATAGCGCAAAGTAAAGCAGCTCCAAGAATACCAGCAACACCCATCATGTGGAATGGATTCAGTGTAAAATTGTGGAAACCTTGAATGAATAAAAGGAATCTGAATATAGCTGCAACACCTAAACTAGGTGCGAAGAACCAGCTAGCTTGACCCAGAGGGTACATTAAGAATACTGATACGAAAACTGCAATAGGTCCAGAGAATGCAATAGCATTATAAGGTCTAATACCTACAAGTCTTGCGATTTCAAATTGTCTTAAACAGAAACCTATTAAACCAAAAGAACCATGTAATGCACAGAATGCCCAAAGTCCACCAATTTGACACCAACGAGTGAAATCCCCTTGCGCTTCAGGTCCCCAAAGTAATAATAGAGAATGTCCCATACTGTTTGCTGGAGTTGAAACAGCTGCAGTAAAAAAGTTACATCCTTCTAAATAAGAACTTGCCAGTCCATGAGTATACCAAGATGTAACGAATGTTGTACCAGTAAACCAACCACCTACCGCTAAGTATGATGTAGGGAATAAAAGTAGACCAGACCAACCGATGAATACAAATCTGTCTCTTTTTAGCCAGTCATCCATCAAGTCAAACCAACCACGTCCTTCTTCTTGTCCAATTGCTATGGTCATAAATTAATTCTCCAAAGCTTTCTAAATATTAAGTATAATTTATTCTGTATTTTTTTTAAATTTACAGTAACTTTACTTACCTTTGCAATTACTAATTAATATTATAGTAATAATTGTAAAAAAAGTAACATTGATTTTTTTCTTGTTTCCAATTGTAAAGGTTCATATTGTATTATTCGAAGAGACAATTCTTTGGAAAAGATATCCAGTTCCTCTTGCAGTAAGAATTAAATCAGGATTAGATGGATCTACCTCTAGCTTAGCTCTTAACCTAGATATATGTACATCTACTACTCTTGTATCAACATGTCTTTCAGGTGTATATCCCCATACTTCCTGTAAAATTTCCGATCTCGAAAAAGCTTGTCCAGATTTACTAATTAATAACTCAAGAAGACTAAATTCCATTCCAGTTAGTCTGATTCTTTCATCAGATTTATATACTTGCCTTCTATTAAAATCTACTTTTAAAAAATTAAATTGCACTATTCCTGAATTATTATTACTAGATAGAGATTGAACTTTATCAACTCGTCTTAGTACTGATCTTATTCTGGCTTCTAGTTCTTTTGGAGAAAAAGGTTTAATGACATAATCATCAGCACCAAGTTCTAATCCTGTTATTCTGTCAGCTACATCACCTAAAGCCGTTAACATTATGATTGGTATATCAGAAGTTTTTCTTATTTCTTGACAAACACCATATCCATCAAGCTTTGGCATCATGACATCAAGTATTACTAAATCCGGAATTTCCCTTCTAAAAAGAGATAAAGCCTCTTCACCATCACAAGCAGTTATGACCAAATAACCTATCATAGAAAGCCTAGTTTCAAGTATTCTACGAATACTAGCTTCATCATCAACGACCAACACTTTTTCCTTATTACTTGCAGACTTCTGTATCACTTTAAATAATTCTTTTTTTTTACTATCTTTCTTACATATACAAAAATAAATAATTAATCTATAAAATTCGCTTAAATAATATTTTTATCTAATATATATATTTAAAGAGAAAAAAAAAGAAAAAAATACTGTTAAAAAAGAAATAATAGATGTTTATTTGAAAAAGAAAAAATAGACACAAAAAAGAAGGGGTTGACAATTTGAAAATTTAAAATTAATCTTATACCCATAGTTGAGACGTAAGTAATAATTACGACAAATACGAAAAATGAAAAAGAAGACTTCTTAGACTTCAGACAAAAATATTGGATATCATGGAGAGTTTGATCCTGGCTCAGGATGAACGCTGGCGGTATGCTTAATACATGCAAGTCGTACGAGGGCTTTTAGCCCTAGT
>Ga0207934_1000048_pt1 | contig 23217 bp, 8 predicted proteins | sample LakMenE22Apr09ns_FD_150724 | JGI IMG/M metagenome (GOLD analysis project Ga0207934, IMG submission 150724) | Freshwater microbial communities from Lake Mendota, WI - 22APR2009 deep hole epilimnion (SPAdes) | ecosystem: Environmental > Aquatic > Freshwater > Lake > Epilimnion/Euphotic zone ... | reverse complement strand
TCAGAACAACCTCCAAGAGCAATGAATGCTAATGGAAATCCAATAACTTTAGCAATACCATCTTTAATAAATTTAGTTTTACCTACACCCATAGAACCTTGAATACCAATAACATATCCTTTAGCATCTGGATTGGATATTAATTGAGCTAAAATTCGAACAATTTGTTCTTTGGTTTCTTTATGTCCATAAATAACTTTATCAAGATTAGTTTGAATATTTTTTAAGAATTTTGGAATATTTTTATCTTCATTAATTTCTTTATAAATACCTAAAGGAAGTTGTGAAACAGATGTAATCCATTTATTTAATTTTGAATATTCACTAGAAAATGTAGATAATTTAATATAATCTTCATATTTCCTTAATATAGCAATCTTATTTTCAATAGTAGTATTTAAAGATAAAAATTTAAATCTTAATGGTTCTTTAAATGTTTTAAATTCGTCAATTTCTTTTTCTAATTGATAAATATCATTTTTCTTTTGATTATTTAAATTATTAAAAAAACTAACCTCATCTCTCGTATATTTATTATAAAGAGATATAAATTTATTATTCCTCTTATCTCTCATTTTTATAAATATAAATATAATTTATCTATATATATTTATGATTATTATTCATACAACTAATTTATCAATTGATTTGAAAAATAATTTAAATAATTTTATTCTTCAATCTTTTGAAAAATCAAGAATTGATGATTATACTTATTTCATCTATTGTAAAAATAATGGAATTATTATAGGTTTCGTTGGTCTCTATTATATCAATAATTATCTTTCTATTAATCAATTATGTGTTCATCCAAATCATAGAAATAAAGGGATTGCTATAAAAATCCTTAATTTTATTAAAAAGACATATAAAAGCTCACGTTTGATTTTATATATTGATAAAAATAAATCTTCTACAAATTATTTACATAATTTCTATCTTAAATATGGTTTTAAAGATATGATTGATAATAATAATCTTTCTTTTGATGAAGAAAATGAATATTTAATGGAATTATAAAAATGAATTCTTAATAGAATCGTAATTTAAAATAATAATTAATATTAATACAAAAACTAATAAAAATAAAGATAACAAGTATTTTAAATATATTGAACAAATAATTAAAATAATTAAAGATATAAATTGAATTATATAACTATTTCTCATTTCATTCTTAGTCTTCTTTATACATTTATTAGTTTTCATATCTAATTTCTCATCACTTTTACATTTATTTCCTCCAAAACCTCTACTTCCTAAACGACCACCACCTCCCTTAAAATCCTCCTCCATTAATTCTAAATACAACAACGATAATAATAACTCTTACCTGAATTCTCATTATATCTAGTAATTTCTACTATTTCGCCTTGTTTCATTCCAATCCATTTAGCAATTCTATCAGTATGAAAGATAATTGGCATTTGTAATTTAGATTTTAAATTATAATTATCCATTACCTCTTTTCCTTCATCTACTGATAACTTTCTATGAGGAGGAACATATTGATGTTTAGTAGGATTAAATAATAAATCTTGAATATGGAAATATTGAAGCATCCCTCCTTTCTTTTGAAAAATTTTATCAATATTATTTAATTGTGTTATAGAAGGTGATGTTAATAAATCATTATTTAAAACTAAGATGATATTTATTTTTCCATTAAATTCTTTAATAAATCCATCAATATTATTCTTATTTTTTTTCAAATTATCAATGATAATTGACCTTAAATTCTTCGTTAAAGCAAAGATAATAGCAGTATTATCAGTATGAAAATCAACGGGACGATTATCATTAAAGAAGTCCTCCCTTTCAACTTCTACCTCATGTTCTTCAAATTCATCAATATTATCTCCACGGGATTTTAACATATCCTTAAGATTTTCAATAATAACATCAACTTTGTCTAAATCCATTTTTCTTAATATCTATTTTATTTATTTATATAAATTATCATTTTTTTAATTAGAAGAATGTTATTACCTTTTTATATTCTATTTGTTGAAGGAATTACACCCGTTATTCTTAAACTATATTTAACAATTATTCCATATAATCTAATCCTTCTTTTATCACAAATATTAGGTTTATTTTTTATCATATTTTATATATTATTCTTTAAACAGAATGATATTATAGAAGGATATAAAAATTTAAATGTTAAATTATTAATTGTCTTAATACTCATCGCATTTTTTTCATCATTTTTATCAAAAGTTTTCTTTCTTAAAACTCTAAATGATAATGATAACATTAGTATTTTTTTAATTATAATGTCGTTATATCCAATGATAACGATAATAGCTTCTTATTTCTTATTAAAGGAGAGGATTACAAATAGACAATTATTAGGATATTTATTGATAATTATAGGGATTTGTTTTTTATTATACAAGAATTCATAATCTTATCTTTAAATTTTGCATCTTTTAATTTTAATGATAATTCAAATATCTTAACATACATTTCCTTATTTTTCCTCCATTCAATAGAACCTTCATCATATCCTTTTGATAACTCATTAAAATTATTAGCAATATTCATAAATAAATTAAAGATTTCTTCGCTAATTCCAATCCTTATCTTTTCATAACAATCAATAATCTTCTTATCATTTTTGAAATATAAAAAAACTATTTGAGAAATGATTTTTTCATTAAAATCATTTTCAATAGCTTTAATAGCTAATATATTTATATCTTCGATTTCCATAATTAAAAATGATTATTTCCTTATTTTTAAATAGATAATTAAGTAAAATCTTTGTAATTATTAATAAATAAGGATATTAAACGGAAATGTCTTCTTGATATCTTTCTCCCATAAGAAGTTTTTAAATATTTCCTTATCTTCTTTGTTCTACATTTAATATTATTTATAACTTCATTAAATGAAGGTTTATCGCTATTTTTAATATTATAAGAAATATATCTCATAATTCCAATAGAACCTAAACTATTTATTCTATCCGCATCTTTAACTATATCTAATTTATAATTAATTCTTTCATCCTCTTTTGATAATGATACATTAGAAGCAATTTCTATTATCTCCTTTTTATCATTTTTACCTAATCTCTTGAATTTATTTAAGAATTTCTTTAAAAGCTTATCTTGATTTTCATTTGTATATTTATGATCCCCTATATCATGTAATAAAGCACCCATTTTAATTTGAAACAAATCTTTAGACTTTTTTATCCCTTCTTTTTTGGCTATTTTTAAAGAAAATTTAACTACCAATTTAATATGTTTATAATCATGACTAATATCATTCAAATTATTCATATATTCCTTCACATACTTCTTCGTCTTTTTTAATATCATTAATTGATTTTTATTAAAAGTCATTATTGAATAAATTATTTAATTTATAAATCAATTTTTTATTTAATTTTTAATATTAAGATATGTCTATTAAAAATGATGCTATTTTTATTGCTCATATGAATAATTATACTTCAAATTCAAATTTTGGACTAAAAATAAGTGGTAAAGGTCTGTATGATTATTTCAATTTTGATAATATCTATAATTCAAATGGTATTGGTTTCCAATTAATTAGCAATCTTGATAATAATCGAGAAATAGCATTCGTCGATACATCTAATTCTAATAATCCCTCTCTAAATTTCAATTTTCAACCCTCCCAAATCTCCATTAAATCACAAAAAATCATTAATATCAACTCAAATATTTACATTACTTCAAATAATCGTATAGGTATTGGCACAAATAATCCTCTATCAACTCTTCATCTATATTCATCAAACGAATGTTCTCTTACCCTTACTAATGAATTATCAAATAAATTCACTATCTCTAAAATAGGTTCTCATGTTAATATTAATAATAACGATGGTTTTATAGGTATTGGAACAACTGCTCCACAAAATTTTCTTGATATTCGTGGTGATGTTATTCTACCTCATTCAAAATTAGGAATTGGAACTAATAATCCCCGTTCAAATTTAGATGTTATAGGGAATTGTCTTATAACATCCAATCTAAATCTAAGTAATCTCGTTATTAATGGAAAAATTTATAATGGCGATGGTTCTCTTGTTATTATAAGTCAATGGTCGAATGTTTATGATACTCAAAATAATTCTTCAAATATCATTTATAATAATGGTAAAGTTGGAATAGGAACAACTAATCCCCGTAATTTATTAGATGTAAATGGTAGAATTGCTTGTGTTGATATTAATATTGGTGGTTCAATATTAACTAAAGAAATAATAGAAGGAACTGGAACTTCTGCTGATATTATTAATACGGGAACTTTAAAAGTTTTATATGGAGGAACTGGTTTAAAATCATTTAATTCCAATCAACTTCTTATAGGGAATGGAACTTCACCGCTTATTCAAACTTCTAATCTTATTTGGAGTAATAATTCATTATTAATAGGTGGTGATATTATCATTAATTCCAATTGTTTTATCAATTCAAATCTTATTATTAATAGTAATGGTAGAATTGGAATTGGAACTACAAATCCATTATCATCTATTCATATTCAATCGGGAATAAATGAAAATGCGATGATTAAAATTGGAGACATTAATCTTAATAAAAGTAATCAGGATTTTATTATTTCTAATAATAATCCTTTAGGTAAGATAATAATAGGAAATTTAACTTTTAATTCTAATGGATTTATTGGAATTGGAACTACAAATCCCTTATCTAATCTTGATATCATTGGAAATGTAAATATTCGAGGTTTTCTAAATATGACTAATTCAAATATCAGTAATGCTAATATTATTAATACGAAGACTTTGAATATTAGTAATATTATTATGGAAAATTCTGGAACTTTTCTTAAAAAAGACGGAACCCCTTTTTATGCTAGTAGATGGAGTTCAAATGGTAATAACATTTTTTTCAATAGTGGTTTCGTAGGAATAGGAACGACAAATCCCTTATCTAATCTTGATATCATTGGAAATGTAGGGATTAATGGAATTCTAAATATGAGTAATTCGAATATTAGTAATGCTAATTTTATAAATACAAGAACTTTAAATATTAGTAATATTATCGTAGAAAATTCTGGAACTATTTTAAGAAAAGATGGCACACCTTTTTATGCGAGTAGATGGACTTCAAATAGTAATAATAATATCTTTTATAATTCAGGTTTCGTAGGTATTGGAACAACAAATCCACTAGTTCCTCTCGATGTTAATGGAAATGTAAGTATTAAAGGTTCTCTTAATATGAATAATTCAAATATCAGTAATGCTGATATTATTAACACTAATACTTTAAATATCAATAATATATTTATTTCAGGAGGTTTACGTAATCCAGATGGAACTATTATTGGTTCTTCTCCATTTAAAACTCTTAATAATAATATCTATTATGATAGTGGATTTCTTGGTATAGGAACAACAAATCCTAAATATACATTAGATGTAGTTGGTAATATTAATTTAACAGGTAATTTAAAATATTTAAATTCAAATATTTTTACATTTGCTTCTAATTTTGATACATCGCCTTTTTCTTCAAATTTAATTCCAAATAATTCTAATTATATAAATTTCATTGGTAATGTTGGCATTGGCAATTCTATGACAAATTCTAATTTCATCCTTTATGGAAATTCATATATTCGTGGTTCTCAATATATTCAACCTAATGCTGATGGAAATGCTATTATATTCTCATTTAATAGTAATGTTATTCCACAAGATACCAATAATAATTTTGATATTAATTTTAAATTAAGTTCTATAAATTCTAATATTATTAATCCATTCTTATCAGTTTATAATAGATTTCAAACTTCTTCTTATTTCAATTCAGCTGTCAAATTAGAAGGTTCAAATGGAACATCTGTTTTAATAGATGGTGGAACAAGTGAAGGTATTGGTAAAATAGCATTCACTACAAATAATGTTGAAATTATGAATGTTAATTCAAATATAGTTAATATTACACATTGTTTAGATATCAAGGGAAATTCTGGAACTATTACAAATACAGGTGGTGCTTATTTTACAACTGCTTATACAGGTAGTTATAGCGGAGAATATTCAACTACACCAGTTGTATTTTCCTTAAGAACTGCTGATAATATTATTTGTGGTAAAAATAGTTATGCTTTGAGTGATAAGAGAATAAAAAAAGATATTATAGATATTAATGATAATGATGCTTTATTAAAAATTATGAAAATAGAACCTAAAACCTATAATTATATAGATACTATCCAAAGAACTTCTTCTAATGTTTATGGTTTTATTGCTCAACAAATAAGAGAAGTTATACCAGAAGCAGTAGAAATAATATCAAAATTCGTTCCTAATGTCTATAAATTAGTTTCAATTAATAAAAATAAATTCATTTTAGATGATTTTGGTGATCTAAAAATTAATGATATTCTTCAAATATATACATTAAATTCAATCGAAGAAGTTAAAATACTTCAAATAAACCCTATATATGATATTAATGTTAATTCTAATGAAATTCAATTAAATTCCAATGTTAATTATGATATAAGTTCTAATGTTAATTATGATATAAGTTCTAATGTTAATTCTAATGAAATTCAATTAAATTCCAATGTTAATTCGATTAGATATGAAATAATTATTGATAAAAATATTGAAGATATTCAAGTATTTATATATGGTTCTTATGTTAAAGATTTTCATATATTGGATAAAAGTTATTTATATACATTAAATGTGTGTGCTACACAGCAAATTTATAAAGATATATGTTTATTAACGTCTAATCTTGATTATAAAACAAGCGTGATAAGATAATTATATTTATTTTTTTATTATTATTAAAGATGGAATTAAGAAATGATAATTTTAATTTGATTAAAAAAGGGATTGGATTAAAATTCACTGGAAAAGGTATAAATGACTTTTTTAATAATACTAATATATATAATTCCAATGGTATTGGTATTCAATTAATTACTAATCAAAATAATTATAGGGAAATAGCATTAGTAGATACATTAAATATTGATAATAATAGCTATTCTAAACTTAAAATTGGTATTAATAATTCTTCAGTTAATATAAATAATTTAAATGAAATTAACCAAATACAATCTCTAAATTTTAATAATAATCTCATTATTAATAATAATATTGGTATTGGTTCTACTAATCCTAAAACTCTTCTTGATGTTTCTGGTAGAATTTCATGTTATGATATTAATATTGGCGGTGTTGTCGTTAATAAAGATTTTTTAATTAATGTTAGCACTTCTGTTGATAATATAACTTCTGGAATTCTAAAAATTGATAATGGTGGAACTGGAGTTTCTTCTGTTAATAATGAACAATTATTATTAGGCAAATTCCAACAATCACCTTTTCTAATTTGGAAAGATAATAAACGAAGATTAGGTATTGGTTTAACAGACCCTTTATATACATTAGATGTATTTGGTGGTGTAAATGCTAAATCTTATAAAATTCTCGGAACAGATATTAATAATATTTTCTTAAAACCACCTGATTTATTATTATCATCCAATGAATGTTATAATAATTGTTATAATGATACTTTAATAAGTGCTAATAGATATACAGATATAGTAAGTGATAATTTAATAAACTTATTTAAATCAAAAACAAGCGATTGGATTTTAAATGGGAATAATATTATATATATAAATACGAAAGTTGGTATTGGAACTAATAGACCTAATTCAAGCTTACATGTTATTGGTGATATTAATTATTCAGGTTTATTAAAAAAAAATGGTGTTGCTTTAAAATTTTTTAGTGGTGATTATAATGATTTAAGTAATGTTCCTAAAATTACTTGGGAATTAAGTAATGCGAATATTTATAATCTTAATACTGCTAATGTTGGTATTGGAACTAATGATCCTCGTTCAAAATTAGATGTAAATGGTGATATTAATTTCACAGGAAATATGAGAAAAAATGGTGTAAATATTGATTTTTTTAGTGGTAATTATAATGATTTAAGTAATATTCCGTCTTTTTCGAAAATAGCCTATTCTGGTTCTTATTATGATATTAATGAGGCACCACCTCTTTTTTCTGGTGATTATGAAGACCTTTATAATAAACCATCTTATTATCCTACAAATTGGAATTCTACTATATATAATATTCCTACATATTTCCCTTGCGAGTGGGATTTATCTGTTAATAATAAACCTCAATATTTTCCTACTAATTGGATTTCTATTAAAGATAAACCATTAACATTTGATACAGATTGGAATTCAAATATTAGAAATAGACCGAATTATTTCTTTGCTGATTGGGACACTACTATTGTTAATAAACCAAATACATTTTTTACTGATTGGAATTCTAATATTATAAATAAACCTGATTTTGCTACAGTAGCTTTCACGGGTCAATATAGTAATATTTTAAATAAACCTTTTATTTTTAGTGGATTATATCGAGAATTAAGAGAAAAACCACATTTTTCTAAAGTAGCTTTTACTGGTAATTATAATAATTTATTTAATCGCCCTGATTTATTTTCAGGATATTTTCATCATCTTAAAAATTTACCAGTTTATTTTCAAACAGATTGGAATTCTACTATCATAAATAAACCCGATTTCTCTCGTGTTGCTTATACAGGTATTTATGATGATTTAATTGATAAACCTAATGTTATTTGGGGTGAAAATAATAGTAGCAATATATATAATTGTAATGTTGGAAATGTTGGAATAGGAATAACAAATCCAACTTATAAATTAGATGTTAGAGGAAGTTTTAATGTAGATAATGCTTTTCAAATAAGTGGATTACAACCTATACTTAAATTAAATGCTCCATGGGGACTTTATTTCGCAGAAGATTATGTTGTTGGTTCAACAAATCTTCCCGATAGTTCTGGTAATAATAGACATGCGACAACATCCGCTAATATCACTAAAATAAAAGGAGGTGGTAATGGTATTGGAGCTACTAAAGAAATTACATATATTAGTGGTGGAACTACAGCAACTATTACTTGGCCTGATGGAAGTATTCCAAGAGATTTCACTATATTAACTTTAACAAGATATAGTGGTGCTACTAAAAAACGAATTATTGTATCTGTTGGAACTGGAAATTGGCTACATGGACATTATGATGGTAAAAGAGGGGTTTGTCATTATAATGCTGGATATTTAACAAATAATGAAAATACAGGCACTAATACAGACTGGTTATGTTGTATAGGTAAAAATAGTGGTTCAAGACCTAATAATATTTTAGTAGATGGTCTTGGTAAAGGAACTACTGATATTACAGGAAATGGTGGTTATAGAATGGGTATTAATAATGATTTTTATGGACAAACAAGTGATTGGGCATTGGGTTGTGTAATGATATGGGATAGACATTTATTAGATGCTGAAATGTTTGAATTAAATAGATTTATTGAAATTAATTTACGTGATGGAGGTTCAACAAAAGCATTATTTTTAAATCAATTCAATATTTATTTTAATAATGATGTATATTTTAGTAATCAAATTTTTATTAATAATACTAATATAAGTAATATATTTGCTACTAGTAATGATTTTTTAAGAACTTCTAATTGGGTAATTAATGGAAATAATATCTATAATGTTAATACTGGTTCAATTGGTATTAATACAACTAATCCATCTTCTCTATTTAAATTAGATGTAAATGGTGCTATTAATAGTTCAGGATATAATATCACAGGTAATGGAGGATTATTATGGTCTTCTATTGGATCTACTGCTATAGGTTGTGCTAGTTTTAATGGTGATTTATCATCATCTTCTATAACTGGTGATATGATTATTAGAACTCAAGAAGGAAATCGATTAATATTACAAAATGGAACTACTACTGGAGCATTATTTGTATATAATAATAAAATAGGGATTGGAACAGATAATCCATCATCTCTTCTTCATCTTCATAATACTTCAGGTGATTTAAAGATATCAATGACAGATACTTCAACAGGAACTACTGCTACTGATGGATTTGCTATTTTTAAATCAGCAACTGATGATGGAAATATATGGAATTATGAAAATAATGCTATAAGATTTGGAACTTATAATACTGAAAGAATGACAATATTAGGAAATGGAAATATAGGAATTGGAACTACTATACCTAATTCTCTTCTTCATCTTCATAATACATCTTCACCAGCAGAAATAAGGCTTTCTATGACAGATAGTTTGACTGGTATAGGATCAACAGATGGATTTGTTATATATAAATCAACATCTCATGATGCTTTTTTATGGAATTATGAAAATAATGCTATAAGAATTGGAACTAATACTACTGAAAGAATGACGATATTAAATAATGGTAATATTGGTATTGGAACAACCGAACCAATTTCTCTTCTTCATCTTCATAATACTTCAGGTGATTTAAAGATTTCCTTTACAGATTCTTCTACATTAACTACTGCTACTGATGGATTTGCTATAATTAAATCAGCTAATGATGATGGAAATATATGGAATTATGAAAATAATGCTATAAGATTTGGAACTTTTAATATTGAAAGAATGTGTATATTAGGAGATGGTAAAGTAGGGATTGGAACTACTATACCTAATTCTCTTCTTCATCTTCATAATGCTTCTTCATCAGCAGAAATAAGGATTTCTATGACAGATATTTCAACAGGTATAGGAACAACTGATGGATTTGCTATATATAAAGGGACTGATAATAATGGATATTTATGGAATTATGAAAGTAATGCTTTAAGATTTGGAACTAATAATACTGAAAAGATGTGTATCTTAGGAGATGGAAATATAGGTATTGGAACAAATACTCCTATATCTCTTCTTCATCTTCATAATACTTCAGGTGATTTAAAGATTTCTTTTACAGATGCTTCGACATTATCTACTGCTACTGATGGATTTGCTATTTTTAAATCAGATAATGATAATGGATATATATGGAATTATGAAAGTAATGTTTCTCTAAGATTTGGAACTTTTAATACTGAAAAAATGTGTATATTAGCAGATGGTAAAATAGGGATTGGAACAAATAACCCCACATCTATTCTTCATCTTCATAATAGTAATGCTTCAACTGAAATAAAGATATCAATGACAGAAGGTTCTATCGGTATAGGTTCAACTGATGGATTTGCTATATATAAAGGGGCTGATAATAATGGATATTTATGGAATTATAGAAATAATGCTATAAGATTTGGAACTTTTAATACTGAAAAAATGACGATATTAAATAATGGAAATATTGGAATTAATAGTACTAATCCCCAATATACTTTAGATGTCAATGGAACTATTAATGCTAGTTTTTTAAGAGGTGATGGTTCTAATATAAGTAATTTAAATTTAGGTAATATAGCATCTGGTAGTATATTATCAATAAATAGAGGAGGAACAGGTGTAAGTTCATTTAATTCAAATCAAATATTAATAGGAAACGGAACAACAAATATTACACAATCACCTACATTAGTTTGGGTTAATAATAGATTAGGAATAGGAACTAACAACCCTACAACACATCTTTTAGAAGTTAATGGAACTATTAATGCTACATCATTTATAGGTAATGGTTCAAATATTAGTAATTTAAATGCTAATTATATATCTTCAGGAATAATTTCAACAAGTCGTGGAGGTACAGGTGTAAGTTCATTTAATTCAAATCAAATATTAATAGGAAATGGAACAACTAATATTACACAATCACCTAATTTAGTTTGGAGTAATAATAGTTTAGGTATAAATATTTCTTCACCAACATGCGCTTTAGATGTAGTTGGAGATATAAAAGCTGTTAATTTTCATGGTAATGGTGCTAATATTACTAATTTAAACTTAACTAATACAACAGGAACATTATCTGTAGATAAAGGTGGAACAGGACAATCAACATTAACATCAAATTATATTTTAATAGGTAATGGAACAAGTCCTATTAGACAAACGGCTAATTTAGTTTGGAGTAATAATAGTTTAGGTATAAATATTTCTTCACCAACATGCGCATTAGATGTAGTTGGTAGTATAAGAGCAACATCTATAACAGGAGATGGTGCTAATATTAGTAATTTAAATGCAAATAATATTTCTGGTGTATTATCCGTTAGTAAAGGAGGAACAGGAACAAATACATTAACATCAAATTATATTTTAATAGGTAGTGGAACAAATGCTATTTTACAAACTTCTAACTTAGTTTGGGTTAATTCAACTAATAAATTAGGTATTATGACTAGTAATCCTCAATATACTTTAGATATTGTTGGTGATATTAATTTTACTGGTATAATTAAGCAAAATGGAGTTATTTATAATGCTTCATCAACTCCTGATAATTATTGGGTAGCTTCAGGTAATGATACTTATTATAATGGTGGAAATGTTGCTATTGGTGTTGATTATACTCTTTTTAAATTAGATGTTAATGGTAGTATTAAATGTTCTCAGATTAATATAGGAACTACAACTATTTTAAAAGAAAGATTATTAATTTTAAATAATTCTTATGATACATCGTCGTTAAGTAAAATTATTTTTGGTGCTACTAATGATTCTGAAATAGATTATGGAAGTATATCTTATTCAAATGGAATAATGACATTTTTTAATAAACCTGAAACTGGTAATGGATTTTATTTTTCAGGAGCTCCTTATATAGGTATTGGGACTACTCCTGAAAAAGGAATACCATTAAAAGTAGCATCAGGAACTAGTAATTTAACAGGAGCTTATTATAATTTAACAACTAGTACTAATATTACTTTATCCTCATCAACTAAAACTTGGAGTAATATATCAGCATATTTTGAAAGTCATATCCTTGTTAATGGTGATATAGTTATTACTAGTGATGTTCGTATTAAAAATAATATAAATGATATAAATTCTAAAAATGCTCTTGAATTAGTTTCTAAAATTAATCCTAAATCATTTAAATATATTGATTTTATTGAAAAAGGAGATAAGAAGAATTATGGTTTTATTGCTCAAGATATTAAGGAAATTGTTCCAGAAGCTGTTGGATATAAAAAAGAAAATATTCCAAATATATTTAAATTATTTGATGTTAAAGATGATATAATTGAAACTAATGAAGATTTAACATCTCAATTATCCATAAATGATAATATAAAAATTATTAATAAAGATAATAAAGATGATTATAAAATTATTGAAATTTCTTCAAATCATATAAAAATTGATAAGAAAATAGAAGGAGATAAATGTTTTATTTATGGAAAAGAAATTGAAGATTTTCATATTTTAGATAAAGACATAATTTTCACTTTAAATGTCTCCGCAACTCAAGAATTAAATAAGAAAATTAAAAAACAAAAAAAGAATATTAAAAAACAAGAAATGAAATTAATAAAACAAGAAAAAATAATTAAAGAAAGGAAAATTAAATTAAAAGAGCAACAAAAGAAAATTGATTTATTATTTGAATTATTAGCGAATAAATAATAATAATTATTTTTTTAATCATTATTAAAGATGGAACTTTATAATGATTTGATTTTTTCAGGTAAAGGTCTTAATGATATTATTAATGATGATAATATCTATACTAATCAAGGAATTATTTTTAAATCTATTAATAGTAATCAAGATTTATCTATAAATGCTGATAGTAATTATTTGAAATTTTCCGTAAAACCTACTTCAATTGATATTAATTATAATAAATCTATTTCATTTAATAATATTTTACATATATCATCTAATTCTAATGTTGGTATTGGATTAATAAATCCACAAAATACTTTAGATGTTGCGGGAACTATTTCATGTGGTGATATTAATATCAATAATTCAATTTTCGATAAAGATATTATTAAGAATATTGGATTTTCAACAAAAGATTTTGATAAAGGTATTTTAAATATTTTTAATGGTGGAACAAATACTAATAATATAAATGAAGAACAATTATTATTTGGAAAATTTGAACAATCTCCTTTTCTAATTTGGAAAAATGACGAAAGGAGATTAGGAATAGAAACTGAAAATCCAGTAGAAACACTCGATATTTCAGGTGATATGAATTCTTTATATTATAGAATTAATGGAAATGACATTGGTAATATATTTGTTAAAGATTTTTATTCATCATCGAATGATTGTTTTAAAAATTGTTCAAATATAACATTCTATACTTCCGCAGATTATACGTCTATGATTAGTTATAATCTTACAAATATAATTAATTCGAGAACTATTGATTGGGTTAAAAATAATGAAAAAAATCATTATATTCAATCAAAAGTTGGTATTGGAACTGATATACCATCATATAAACTTGATATTAAAGGTGATATTAATTATACTGGTGAATTAAGAATAAAAGGTTATTTAAATAAGGTTTTTGATGGAAATTATGCTTATTTAAATAATAGCCCTGGATATACATGGGATATTAGTAATGCTAATCTTTATAATCTTAATAAAGGTTCTGTAGGTATTGGAACTGAAATACCAAAATATACATTAGATGTTAATGGAAGTATTAATTATAGAAGTGATATTAGAAAAAATGGAAATATTATTAATATATTTGATGGAAATTATAAAAATTTAATTGATACACCAACATTATCTAAATTTGCTTATTCTGGTTCTTTTTATGATTTAACAGAATTGCCATATATATTTAATGGAATATATTCAAATTTGAATAATAAACCATTATTTTTTCCTACAAATTGGGATTCAAATTATATATTAAATATGCCGACATATTTTAATACTAATTGGGATACTCATGTAATGAATAAACCTGAATATTTCACTACAAATTGGAATAAATATGTAAAAAATAAACCTAAATTTTTTGATGTTGATTATAATATAAATATTAAAAATAAACCATTATATTTACCTGCTGATTGGAACAAAACTATTGTAAATAAACCTATTAATTATAATGTTGATTGGGATTCAAATATTTATAATAAACCTGATTTTTCAGAATTTGCTTATACTGGTGATTTTAAAAATTTATTAAATAAACCTTTTATTTTTAGTGGATTATATCGAGAATTAAGAGAAAAACCTTATTTTTCTAAAGTAGCTTTTACAGGTAATTATAATGATTTATTAAATCGTCCTAATTTATTCTCAGGAGAATATAATGAATTATTAGATACTCCAATTTATTTTAAATCTGATTATAATTTAAATATCATAAATAAACCTGATTTTCCAACTATAGCTTTTTCTGGATTATTTAAAGATATAGTTGGCGTTTCATCAATTAAAAATTGGGGAGAAAATGGAACTCATATATATTCTTGTAATTTATCTAATATTGGCATTGGTATTACAAATCCATCTTTTAAATTAGATATTAAAGGAATGATTAATTTAAATGATGGATTAATTTTTAATAATATTAATAATTTTGAAAAAAATAATCCATGGGGTGTTTATTTTGCTGAAGATTTTGATGGTTCATTATTAAGAGATAGTTCTGGTAATGAACGTCATGCTACAACTTCTACAGGAAATATTACAAAAACCAGTGGAGCAGGATCTGGTGCTTTAGGTAATATTAATTATTTAACGGGTGGAACATCATCTGTTGTTAATTGGCCTACTGGTAGTATTCCTGTTAATTTTACTATTTTAAGTTTAACGAGATATACAGGAGGTTCAAGAAAAAGAATTTTAACAAGTGATTTTAGTGGAGGTAATTTTTTACATGGACATTGGGGATATGATTTTAATACAAATGAATATAGAGGAAGGGGATGTGTTTATTATGAAGGATGGAAATCAAGATATAGTAGTCCAATATTAGGTAATTTAGATGATTGGTTATGTTGTATTGGTAAAAATAGTGAAACAACACCTAATAATATATTATTTGATGGTGTTCCAAGTGGAACAGAAAATGGTGGTGTTGGAGGTTATAAATTATGTATAAATGATATTGGTGAAAATAGTGATTGGGCATTTGGATGTGTAATTATATGGGATTATCATTTAACAGATGAAGATTGTTTATTTTATAATAATATAATTCAAAATTATTTAAATTTAGGAGGTTCAATTAAAAAATTTTTTAAAGATAATGGAATTATTATAAATAACAATTGTTATTTTAAAAATTCAAATAATTTTAATTTTCTTACTACTTCAAATGATTTATATATAACTTCTAATTGGATTGTTGATAGCAATAGTAATTTATATAATTTGAATAAAGGTTCTGTAGGTATTAATAATATTAATCCATCTACTTCTTATAAATTAGATGTAAATGGTATTATAAATACTAATTCATATTTAAATTTATTAAAAAATAATATTTCATGGTCATCTTATAATTCATATATTAATTTAAATACTTTAAGTGTAGTAAGTATAAATGAAATTACAAACTCTAAATTTCTTAATCCTATAATTAATATAACTGGAACAAATAATACTATTAATATAGCAAACGATAATCCTCTTTATAAATATGTTTTTTTTGCTAATTCTGGAACTTTTAAAACTGATATAGATATAATATGTGATATACTTGTTGTTGGTGGTGGTGGTGGTGGAGCAGGTCATATTGGTGGTGGTGGTGGTGGTGGTAGTGTTGTTTATATTAGAAATGCAACTATATTATCTGGAACATATAATGTTGTTGTTGGTAATGGTGGTGCAGGAACAAATAAAGGACAAAATTCATCTTTTGCTGGAATTATTGCTGAAGGTGGTGGATTAGGGGGGAAGATAGATGGTCGCGATCGTTCGGGCGGTAGCGGTGGAGGTGCAAATCCTTTTATTAAAAATTTTACTAATACCATAAATTTAGGTGGTTCTGTTGGTTCTGAAAGTACATTAAATAATTTTTTAGGAATTATTTATGGTAATAAAGGAGGCGATGGATTAGAACCAATAAATAGTAGAAGTTGTTGTGGAGGTGGTGGTGGAGCAGGAGAAGCAGGAGGAAATGCTAATTCAGATTCAACACAATCAGGAGGAAAAGGTGGAGATGGTATTTTAATAAATATAACTGGAACAGATTATTATTGGGGGGCAGGCGGAGGAGGTTCTCAATCAGAATCAATAGATGATGGTGTTACTTCAAGAGCAGGTAATGGCGGTTTAGGCGGAGGAGGTGGTGGTAGTTCTGGATCAACATATCATGGAAGAGGTGGTATAAATGGTATAAATAATGGTACTACACCAACTAATAATATAGGAGGTTCAGGAGGAAAAAATACAGGTTCAGGCGGAGGAGGGGGTATTTACAATAATGATGCTTATGGTGTAGGTGGTGCTGGTGGTTCAGGTGTAGTTATAATTAGATATGCTATTAACCAAATATATAATCAATTAAATAATTTAAATATAAAATCGGATTTAAATAAAAAATTAATATTAACTAATGGAAATAATAATGAAGTATTATTTCTTAATTCTGGAAATATTGGAATAGGAACAACTAATCCTTCATCTACCATTCATCTTCATAATATATCATCAAATCAAGAAGTTAAATTATCATTATCTCCTGTTTTTTCTATAGCTAAAAATACAGATAATGATGGAATTATTTGGAATTCTAATAAAGGAATTTCTTTTGGAACTAATAAAATAGAAAGATTATCATTAATTAATATTGAAAAAAGAGATCCATGGGGTATTTATTTTGCAGGTAATTATAGTAATAATACATTATATGATTTATCAGGTAATGGAAGACATGCTATAACTACTGGAGATATTACTTCTAATAATAGTAGTGATGTTTTTGGTGCTAGAGGCATTATTAAATCTATATCAGGTGGAATTTCTTCTACTATTAGTTGGCCTACTGGAAGTATTCCAGAGAATTTCACTATTTTAAGTTTAACAAGATATACAAATACTAATAATAATACTAATCGAGGTAGAATTTTACAAGGACAAATTAGAAATTTTTTACATGGACATCATAATAATAGAAGAGGTCTTTGTCATTATGATGGATGGAAAACAATAGAAAAATCAATAGGAAATATAAATGATTGGTTATGTTGTATTGGTAGAAACGGAGGAACAACACCTAAAAATATTATTGTTGATTATAGTGAAATTGGATATGAAATAGGAGGTTATGGTAATGATGATTTAAGAATTAATCTTGGTGCTCATCCTGATGAAAAAAGTGATTGGGCATTATCTTATGTAGTAATATGGAATAGACATTTGACAGATGATGAAATGTTTTCTAATAATTTATTATTAATTAATTATTTATTAACAGGATCAGAACCATCATTCATATCAGAAAATAGAGGTAGTAAAATTGAAATAAATAATAATTCAATAAATCTTAATAATGCATTTAATCAAAAAGTAGAAATTAATTTAACTGATAGTTCATCATCAACATTAGGATTTTCTATTTATAAATCAATTAATAATGATGGAAATTTATTTAATAATAAAAATAATAATTTAATTTTTGGAACTAATAATACTGAAAAATTAAGAATAACTAATTCTGGAAATATTGGTATTGGAACTACAATTCCTTCATCAGCTATTCATCTTCATAATATATCAAATCAAGAAGTTAAATTATCATTATCTTCTGTTTTTTCTATAGCTAAAAATGCAATTAATGATGGAGTTATTTGGAATTCTAATAAAGGGATTTATTTTGGAACTAATAATATAGAAAGATTATCATTAAATAATATTGAAAAAAAAGATCCTTGGGGTATATATTTTGCTGGTAATTATAGTAATAATACATTATATGATTTATCAGGTAATGGAAGACATGCTATAACTACTGGAGCTATTACTTCTAATAATAGTAGTGATGTTTTTGGTGCTAAAAGCATTATTAAATCTATATCGGGTGGAATTTCTTCTACTATTACATGGACTGCTGGAAGTATTCCAGAGAATTTCACTATTTTAAGTTTAACAAGATATACAGGAGGTAATAGAGGACGTATATTACAAAGTAGTGATGAAAATTGGATACATGGACATCACGGAGGAAATAGAGGTGTTTGTTATTATAATGGATGGAAAACAACATATCCATTAACAGAAACATTAGATAATTGGTTATGTTGTATTGGTAAAAATAGTTCTACAACTCCTTATAATATATTTGTTGATGGAAAAGCTGTAGGAAAATATTCAGGTGGAGATGGAAATAAAACATTAGTAATAAAAAATACAGGTGAGATAAGTGATTGGGCATTATCTTATGTAATTATATGGAATAGACATTTGACAGATGATGAAATGTTTTCTAATAGTAAATTAATAACTAATTATTTATCATCAGGAACAGAACCATCATTCATATCAGCAAATGGAGGTAGTAAAATTGAAATAAATAATAATTCAATAAATCTTCATAATTTATTAAATCAAAAAGTAGAAATTAATTTAACTGATAGTTCATCAACATTAGGATTTTCTATTTATAAATCGAGTAATAATGATGGAAATTTATTTAATGTTGCTAATAGTAATTTAATTTTTGGAACTAATAATACTGAAAAATTAAGAATAACTAATTATGGAAATGTTGGTATTGGAATTACAATTCCTTCATCAGCTATTCATCTTCATAATATATTATCAAATCAAGAAGTTAAATTATCATTATCTTCCGTTTTTTCAATAGCTAAAAATGCAATTAATGATGGAATTATATGGAATTCTAATAAAGGGATTTCTTTTGGAACTAATAATATAGAAAGATTATCATTAAATAATATTGAAAAAAGAGAACCAGTTGGTATATATTTTGCTGGTAATTATAGTAATAATACATTATATGATTTATCAGGTTATGGAAAACATGCTATAACTACTGGAGATATTACTCTTAAAGATGATATTGGTAATGGAGCAAGTTCTACTATTAGATCGATATCAGGTGGAATTTCTTCTACTATTACATGGCCTGCTGGAAGTATTCCAAATAATTTCACTATTTTAAGTTTAACAAGATATACAGGAGCTTCTAAAGGAAGAATTTTACATGATAATGGTGGTTGGATACATGGACATCATGGAGGATTTAGAGGTGTTTGTTATTATAATGGATGGAAAACAATACAAGAATCAATAGGAACATTAGAGAATTGGTTATGTTGTATTGGTAAAAATAGTTCTACAACTCCTAATAATATATTAATTGATGGAAGAAGTAAAGGAAATTTATCAGGTGGAGATGGAAATAAAACATTAGTAATTAATATAGGAGGTGAAACAAGTGATTGGGCATTATCTTGGATAATTATATGGAATAGACATTTGACAGATGATGAAATGTTTTCTAATAGTTCATTATTAACTAATTATTTATTAGGAACATGGCCATCATTCGTATCACCAAATAGAGGTTGTAAAATTGAAATAAATAATAATTCAATAAATCTTCATAATATATCATCAAATCAAAAAGTAGAAATTAATTTAACTGATAGTTCATCAACATTAGGATTTTCTATTTATAAATCAAGTAATAATGATGGAAATTTATTTAATGTTGCTAATAGTAATTTAATATTTGGAACTAATAATATAGAAAGATTAAGAATAACTAATTCTGGAAATGTTGGAATAGGAACTACAAATCCTACAAATATTTTAGATGTTAATGGAACTATTCAAGGAAATTTTCGTGGAAATGGTGCTAATTTAAATAATTTAGATTTTATAAAATTTACAAATGGGCTTTTACCTGTCGCAAATGGTGGAACTGGTTTATCAAATATTTCTAATAATTTTTTATTAATTGGTAATGGAACAGGTGCTATTACACAAACATCTAATTTAATTTGGATTAATGATAATTTAGGTGTTAATAATACTAATCCTCAACATAAATTAGATGTTAATGGAACTATTAGTTGTGTAAATTTTATAGGTAGTGGTTCTAATATTAGTAATTTAGATTTAACAAAATTTTCTTCAGGATTATTATCAATAAATTGCGGAGGTTTAGGAACATCTACATTAATTTCTAATCAAATTTTAATAGGAAATGGAACAGGTGCTATTACACAAACAACAAATCTTTTTTGGAATAATAGATTAGGTATAAAAAATTCAGCACCCACATGTGCTTTGGATGTAAGTGGTGATATAAAAGCAACTTATTTTTATGGTAATGGAAGTAATTTAACTAATTTAAATCCAAATAATATTAATATTACAATACCAGTAAATAGAGGTGGAACTGGACAATTAACATTAACATCAAATTATATTTTAATAGGTAATGGAACAAATTCAATTACACAATCAATAAATCTTTTTTGGAATAATACATCAAGTAATTTAGGTATTAATAAAAGTAATCCAGAATATAATTTAGATATTGATGGTATTTTAAAAAGTTCTTCTAATATATCTACTATAAATGGAAGTAATATAACTAATTTAAATGTAAGTAATATTTCTTCAGGGACATTACCAGTAGCAAGTGGTGGTATAGGAACATCTACATTAATTTCTAATCAAATTTTAATAGGAAATGGAACAGGTGCTATTACACAAACAACAAATCTTACATGGGATAATACTAATAATAGGTTAGGTATAAATAAATCTGTTCCAACAACTACATTAGATATAGTTGGTAATATAAATTTTACAGGAAATTTAAGACAAAATGGAGAAATTTATAGTGGAGTTGGTAAAAAGTTTTATTGGACATCTTCTCCGTCATTTTTCTCTACTACAGAATTAACATATCGTAATTCTGGAAGTGTTGGTATAGGAACACATATTATTGATAAAACATATTTATTACATGTAAATGGAAATATAAAATGTTCAAAATTAATTACTAGTATAAATAAATATAATATTACTAGTGATAATCATGGTGTTTTTTCACCAAATGTATTAATAATAAATAATAGATATACATCTGAATCATCTAAAATATTATTTAATTTAGATACAAAAATAGATCTTAATGATAATAATATACAATTTGAAACTAAATTATTAAGTGATATTTCTTCAAATGGATTTTATTTTAATAATGGCAATGTTGGTATTTCAACAAACTCTTCTAGATATCGGTTAAGTGTATATAATGCTAATACATCATTTAATAAAAATTTAAGTTATCATCTTTTTGATATTAATAACTTAATTAAATTGGATTTTAATGTAAATGCGACTGGTTCATATAATATAATTGATAATAGTGAAAATAAAGTTATAAATTTTAATTTAGGTGGAGGAACTATACAATTTAATACTGATATAATTGCTAATGTATTATTATACGGAGGTGGTGGGAGTGGTGGTGGAATAAATGACGGACAAAATAGAAAAAGTAGTATTAATAATTATTATTATTCTGCCGGAGGAGGTGGTGGAGGTGGAGTTGGATTTGGAACAATAAAATTTAAAAAAGATATTATATATAATATTAATGTTGGGAGTGGAGGAGATTCTGTTTATTTGGGAAATGGTAATAACGGAGGTGATACATCAATTATTGGTGAAGATATAAATGAAATTGCATATGGAGGAGGTGGAGGTTCAAGACCTATAATTGCTGAAAGAAGATATATTGAAACAACTATTATTACATCAACACAAACAATTAGTTTTCCAACTGATAGAATTTGTGAAGTTTTACTTGTTGGAGGAGGTGGAGGAGGTGGTAGATTTTATTCTACTAGTGGATCTGGTGGAGGAGGTGGAGGTGGAGTTGGAGTTGGAACAATAAAATTTAAAAAAAATATTAATTATACTATAACTATTGGTCTTGGTGGAGATTATGTTACTAATGTTAATAGTATTGGAAGAAATGGTCAAAATACATCAATTTTTGGTACTGATATAAATGAAATAGCATATGGAGGAGGTGGAGGAGGTGGAGGAGCTGGTGGTGGAGGAAGTGGAGGAAGTGGAGGAAGTGGAGGTGGTGGGAAGGGGGGGGCTACTAATAATGGCGGAATAGCAAATAAAGGATTATCTTCATCTTCTTCTATATCATTGTCAACTATTACTTATTTTGGATCATCAGGAGGAAATGTAGTAAGTGGAGCAAGTGGAGGTGGTGGTGGTGGTGGAGCTAATAATTCTGGTGAAAATAATTATAATGGTAATGGAGGAAATGGTGGTAATGGATACCTATATAATGGTAATTATTATGGCGGAGGAGGTGGAGGTGGGAGATATTGGGATGAAATTAATCCTACTATAGGTGGGAAGGGG
>Ga0207934_1000047_pt1 | contig 24933 bp, 8 predicted proteins | sample LakMenE22Apr09ns_FD_150724 | JGI IMG/M metagenome (GOLD analysis project Ga0207934, IMG submission 150724) | Freshwater microbial communities from Lake Mendota, WI - 22APR2009 deep hole epilimnion (SPAdes) | ecosystem: Environmental > Aquatic > Freshwater > Lake > Epilimnion/Euphotic zone ... | reverse complement strand
AGTTGTTCCTATGGGAACTGGTGATGGTGGTGCTAGTGGTGCTATTGAATTGTCAAATGATTCAGATGACTATGTTACATTTAAAAAAGGAAAAACATTTAATACTGTTGATTCTGGTAGCGCTGCTGATTCATGTGAATTACTTGGGTACGCGGGCGTTACTCCATGGTTAACAGCTACTACTGCAATTGGTCTTAGGTTTAATAGAGGCAATTCAGTAATTCCAACATCAGTTATACCAGTAGGTAATACACTAGATGGTAGTTATGTTTTAAATACTAGAAATGTTATTGCTAGAACAGTAACAACTACTGGCAATAAAAATGCTGGTTTACATTCTTTAGTAGGTTTAACAATTGGAAGCAATGGGACGCTATTAATGTCTAGTATTTTATATGATGAAACATATCCTGGAGCATTAGCCGGCATTGAATATAGCTCTATAGGTAGAAGTATGATAAGTAATATTATATCTGGTGAAAATATACCGGTTTTTACATCAACTGCTCCATCAAGTTATAATGCTACAGCAGCAGGTGCATATTCACCTGATATTACAGGTAGCGCTGACACTTGGGCCTTTAGTCAAAACGCTGGTCACGCTGATCAACTTGGTGGATTTATAATTCAATTGTCAGGACTAATGAGTTATATAAGTCCGTGTGCAACTTTAATACCAACACCAACACCATGTACTTAACTAATAAAAACAGCAACAACAACTTTAAGGATGTCACAAGGTTGGTTTATTGTGGCTGACTAGAACAAACCTCGGAGAGATTCGGGGTTTGTTTTTATAAATTAATTTGTATTTTTGAACAAAAATTAGTATATTGTATGAGAGTTGACTTAAACAAACCGAGAGTTACTGAAAAGAAAAGTAAGGTAATTGACTATAAAGAAGTAAAAGATTTTAACAATCGTTATCCTGAGCACAATGTAAAGAAGACGGATATTGTAAAAATCATGCGGGCATTTAATTCAATAATGACAGAGGAGACTATGATTAATATATATGGAGTTATAATTCCAGAAAATATTGGTGTGGTCTTTATTAATAATGCAGGTAAGCCTAAGCGTAAACCAGTTGATTATGCCAAGTCTAAAGAGCTTGGTACAATTGTTTACCATAAAAATTGGGACACTGATAATAATATTATGAGAATTGTTTTTATGAATAAAACTTTAAGAACAATGATTAGGAATACAAAGTTGTTTACGTTTAATCCTTTACAGGCATATAAAAGAAAAGCAAGTGCTTACTTTAAAAAAAGCTGGCCAAGATGTTTAAGTGTAAGTTATAATTCAACAATAGATATTAAAGTATAGATATGACAAGCATTAGAGAATCCATATCAAGAATAAGAAATGTATTTAAGATTGTAACTGAAGATGCATTCTTAACAGACAGGTTTATATATAGCTTGCTTCTAAAGCACTCTAAGACATTAATAAGAAGACAAGATGTAGAGAATAAGTTAATGCAGTACGATAGCTTATTTCAAACTCTCCCATATGTAGAACTAATAGAGATTGATAAGATAGAAGCAGATTGCGCTGGTATTAAAACTGGGTGCAAGATAATGCGAACTAAGAAGAAGCTACCAAAATTAATGAGTGGTAGTGTTGGTCCATTGTTTAGAGTTGTTGCATCAATAGACGGTAGTGATATATTCCAACAGTGTCTTGCTGCAGTGTATGTAGCAATGGCTCAATCAACTAATTTTAAATATAACAAAACACATTACTTCTGGTACAAGAATGAATATTTATACTTCCCGGATATTGTATGGGACGCTGTATCTGTAGAAGGTATGTTTGAGGGCCCTGTTGATGACTTTTGTAATGAGAACGATAAAGATTGCTCTCGCGCTCAAGATAGAGACATGGCTATTCCAGACTATTTGTTTTCAGAGGTTGAGCAATTAACTCAGCAAGAATTAATGACTCTTGGTAAAATACCATCAGATACTAGTGACAATTCACAAAACATAATGAGATAAGATGCCAAATTCATTTTTAAATTACAGAACATATGATCAGTTGTTGGCGGAGATCCAAACTGATTTTAAAAAATATTATCTTGAGGATTATATTAACCCACAAGAATTTATTAAAGTTGCCAAACGGTGCAACTATGAGCTTGGTTTAAAAATATTTAAAACTAAAGAGGTAGTGTTAGATGTTGTAAAGGGTAGAGCAAAGTTACCAAACAACTTTAATGTTTTAAATTTTACTTTTTCATTATCTGAGCATTGCATTATAGAACCAATTATTTCTGGTACACATGTTGAACATGTCAATTTAGGACCTATATACAATCCTGGTGTTTGGAATGATGTAAACCTATGTGCGCCCGGAGTTGTGCCAGTAGCGCCTTCCTGTACGCCTTGTCCTACTTCTTGTGGTGGGTGCGGATCTTCTTTTGAAAGCTGTGCTTGTAATCCTGTGGGTGATGTTTCATTAAACTGCAAGGGTGACTTTACAACTCTTGTACAAAAATTTGAATATCACACAAAGAGATGGACAACTTTGAATTCTATTAGAATGATTAATAGTCCAGATGTTGTTGATTTTGATTGTCCAAATAAAACATGGCAGTCACACAATACGGCATATATTAAAAATGGTTTTATATATACATCATTTAAAACTGGTAAGTTATATGTTAACTATCAAGGAATGTTGGAAGATGAAGATGGAAACTTATTGGTTCCTGATCACGATATGCTTAATGAATTTTATGAGTATGCAATTAAGCAGAGGATTCTTGAAAATATGATTATGAATGGGGAGGCTGTTAATTCAAGTCAAATTCAAATCATTGAGCAAAGATTAAAAAACGCAAGGAACAATGCTTACAGTTTAGTTAATACTCCAAACTTTAGTGAACTAAGAAGGATCTGGGAAATAAACAGAAAGGCCCAGTATCATAATTTTTATACAATGTTTAGATCTTATTAACCATGGCTAAGAAATCATTAGGCAACTCATCATTTAAGACTCGTGGTACTTTTGATAAATCTCTTGTAACAGATACTAGTGATTTTCATTTACCGGAGAACTCATGGACTTATGCTAGAAATGCTATTAACAATACCAAGAAGGGAGATTTAGGAAAGCTAAGTACTGAACCTGCTAATGTTCTTTGTACGTTTGCTCCTTACACAATTATTGGTGCTTTACATATAGAGGAGGATAGATGGTTAATTTTTTCTACAAACAATACAGATTCTGAAATTGGAATATTTTTAGAAAACTCTTGTACTTATACAACTACTGTAAATGATCCATGTCTTGCGTTTAATTCTGATTTTTTAATTATTGGGATTGTAAGACCTACATTTGATTGTTCTTTTAATGCGTATTGGGATGATAGTAAAAATGTTTCTAGGGTGCTTGACATTAACAATGTGCCTTGGGTGCAAACTTGTGTTACCATTAACGGCTGTACTACATGCACCGATACAACTGTTTTGGATTGTGACAAACTTAGACTAGAGTCTTTTATTCAAACCCCTTGTATTAATGTTGTAAAAGGAAAAGGTGTTGGTAGTTTACTTAATGGTTCATATCAAGTTCAGATAGCATACCTTGTAGACCAACAGAGGGTTACTGATTATTTTATTCCTTCTAATCCCCTTACATTATTTGAGCATGCTAATGTTAATAGTGCAATAGATGTATACCTATCTAATCTTGATACTACTTTTGAAAATTATCATTTAGTTTTAATTTCTACAATATCAGAAAAGACTGTAGCACGCCTAATGGGTGTATACAGTACAAGACAAAATATAGTTACATTAGATTACATAGATATTACATTGCCGGTAGTTCCACTAGCTGACTTAACTATAATCACACCTGTTCCAGATAAGTCTGATGCAATTTTTGGTGTTGGTGTTTATGCTTTACGAGTAGCACCAACTACTAAGTTTGATTTTAATTATCAACCATTAGCAAATCAGATTGGTACATTTTGGCAAAACGTTGAATATGATTTTGAGTATTATAAAAATAGTGGAACTAATATAGGTTACATGAGGGATGAAGTATATCCATTTTTTATTAGATGGGTTTACAATACAGGAGACAAATCAAACAGTTATCACATACCCGGAAGAGGTGCAGGTCAGTTTTTTTTAACAGATGATGCCGGAACAAATGCAGGACTTATAAGTGAGACTGCTATTTGTCCAGCAACAATAAATGATATTGAATCACCAGTATACATTCCTAGAGTATTTGAAGTATATAATACAGCTACACTAACATCTACACCTAATACAACTCTACCTGATGGAGGACTTGTAATAGCTGAAGGAAGGATGGGCTATTGGGAGTCAACTGAGCTTTATGATGATAACAACCCTCAAGTTTGGAACTCTAATGTTTTAGGCCACCCGGAATGGAATCTATGTGGGCAACCAATTAGACACCACAAGTTTCCAGAAAATGTAATTACATCCGGAGGAACAACTAATACTATTACTAATCACTATAAAGATGGTGGTGATAAGATAAGAATTATGGGTGTAAGGTTTGAAAACATTCAGCCTCCTGTAGACAATAATGGCAATCTAATTACTAATATAGTTGGCTATGAAATACTAAGAGGAAACAGAACTGGTGCAAAAACAGTTTTATACAAAGGGCTAGTTAATAATATGTTTAAGTATAATGCCCCTCAGTTAGTTACTAATAGACAGGCGCTCTATGCTAATTATCCATTTAATGATTTAAGGCCAGATCCATTTATTTCTAAAAATCCTTTACCAACATCATACGAGCCAGTTCTCCATCCTGCTAATCCATTACAAAACTATACTCCAAACGATCAATACAGTAAAAAACATTTTACTTTTCATTCTCCTGACACAATGTTTGCAAGACCATTTTTGGTTGATGATGAAGTAAAGGTTTATGGTGCTGCGTGGGGAGATAGTCAAGGTTATTTTATTGAACCCTCTAATCATCCTCGACATAAGTTTGCAACTGACATATCATTTGTTACAGCTATTGTTGTAGGGTTCGGGTATGCTATTGCTAAGATGATGGGTACAAGAGAAGTAAAATATTCAGGGTATCAAATTGATAGCGATCCTATTTTTGCTGGACAATCTACATCTGCAGGTAATACCGTTCCTGCTGGAACGGCACTAACTGCGGCACAGGCTGCGGCAATAAACTTTGTTGGTGTACAAGGAATGGGTGATGCTTTGACTGGGCAAAACGTTGGTACTGCATCTAGTACTGGTTCATCTCAAGGAACTCTTCTTACTGCCAGCAGAACAGCTGCGGCTATACCAAGCACCGGTGTAACTTCTGGAACACTTGAGATTTCATATAAAGATCAAGACCAGGGCCCCGGCATTTTAAAGTTTGCCTTAGTGGCTTTAGGAAACCCTATGTTTGTAAGTTACTTGGCTGATGGTACAGACATAACTTTAAAGTTAATTCAGTCACTTGGCTCATGGCACCAATTTACTGTACAGTATCAAAGTCTTTGTAGATATGAAAATTTTGCAGCACCATATGCCAACAACCGCAGAAGAAGTGTTAATGATGCAAGATATTTAAATCCAGGAGTACAAGATTACCAAGCCACACATATTGTAAATCATATTTACCGTCAAGAAACTGTAATGTTTGATACAGCAGTTGATATTGAAAATATTACGGGCGCTATAGAAGATGTCTCTAGACCTCCAAGAATTTCTACATTACCAACTGATAAGCATTTTGATAATTACGCTAGGAGAGCATCATCTCATTATGTAGCTTTAAAAACAAGACTGCGTAATCAATATGGTCAAGTTCATTCTGTAAGACAGTTAATGGCATCTACATGTATTACACCAATTGGTTTAACAAATTCAGGAACTATTTTTGGTGGAGATATATATGTTGGTAAATATTCAGAAAAAAATACATTGTTTTATTTTCAGCAATGGTTAGATGGTCAACCTGATGGAGCAGTGCTTAACTACAACAAACAAAAAATGTTTGAGTGGACTGCATTCTGGATGGATACAGATCCTTTTGATTTAATGGAATTTGTACAAAGTGTACCCGCGGCATTACAAGCAGCAATTTTAGCAGGTCCGGGCGCTATTGGCACATTCTTTTCTACTTTAGTAACACCGTCAGACAAACATTGTTTTGATAGACTGCCTGGTTTTAACGGAGTGTTTTTGTTGAAGAGGGCTTTTATGTATTTGTTTAATTCAGGCGTAAGAGATTTCTTTGTTGAGTCTGAATTCAATATTGATTGTAGAGATTGGCAAGAGCAAGATTCTAAAAGACACTACCCCGTTCTTTCTGATTTGAAAACTATGTTTAATATGAACTTGATCAAAGCTGATAATTTTTATCAAATTGATAGAAGTTTATCTTGGTCATTTATGGCAACTCAAAAAATTCCTTGGGGTCAATTACAGGACAGGGACTATAACCCTAACTTGTCAGCTTCGTGTTATACTAAATTTCCACAAAGACTTTTATATTCATTACCTCAAGAATCATCAGCAGGGGTGTCACTGTTAAAAGAAGATAACTGGAGAACATTTTTACCAAATAACTTTGTTGACTATACTAGTAATATTGTTTCTGTAAAGCCAATAAACAAAACTGGAGCTTTAATATTATTTGAAAATGAAGCTCCGGGAATGTTACCTGGTATAGATGAATTACAAAGTCAAGGAAATGCTAACATAACAATTGGTGATGGTAGATTGTTTGCTAGAAAATTACAACAACTATCAAACTCTGAAGCATCATATGAGTATGCGTCATGCCAAAGTAGACTTTCTGTTTTAAATACACCAGCAGGTGTATTTTGGATAAACCTTAATCAAGGAAAAATATTTAATTATTCCGGTTCATTAAAAGAAATATCTTTACAGGGTAATAGATTTTGGTTAAATACATATTTACCATATAAGTTGATTCAAGACTTTCCTACTTATTCTGTATTAGATAATCCAGTAATGGGTATTGGATGTCAAACAGTATATGATAATGAATATGGTCTTGTGTATTTCTGTAAAAAAGATTACAAATTAAAACCAAATCTTCCTGTAACTGTAACGTATAGCGGAGGATCAGAATTTTTAGTTAATGGAATGCTAACTGTCCGCACAGGTGACCCTCTCTATTTTGATGATTGTTCATGGACATTAAGCTATGATCCAAAGATTGATTTGTTTGTATCTTTTCATGATTGGCATCCAGATTTATCTTTAGGGGCGAAGAATACCTTTCTTACAACTAAACAAAATAGTTTCTGGAAGCACAATGATACATGCGCAGAATACTGTAAATACTATGGTGTAGAATATCCATTTGAAGTTGAGTTTCAATTAGATAATAAGTTTACTGTTGGGACAATGCGAAATGTAGAATACTATATTGAAGGCTATGTATATGATACAAATAATTGTTATGATAGATTTCATGTATTAGATTATGGATTTGATGAAGCAATAGTGCATAATTCAGAACAAGTGTCCGGTTTGCTAAAGCTAAACATTACTCCAAAGAATGACCTTCCTTTATTGCTTACATACCCAAAGATACAAACAAACTATATTGATATATTATTTTCAAAAGAAGAGCAGCAGTATAGGTTTAATCAGTTTTGGGACATTACAAATGATAGAGGTGAGTATTCAGGGGTAGAAGAGTTTATATGGAATACCGAAGATAATGGCTATATTCGTAATCTAAACAATGCAAACTTAAACTATAACAAGAATGAATTTCAAAGGAAAAAGTTTAGGCATTATAATAATAAAATAATTTTAAAAAGAACCAAGAATACAAATGTAGAAATTTTAGTTAGCCTGGGCTCAAGTATGCAGCAGGTTTCTCATAGGTAAACATTTAATAGTTAAGATAAGTAAATTTTTTTTTGTATATTAGAATATAACATAAGTAAAATGGAGAATCCACAAGGACAAATGCTACAAGGGCAACCGCAACAACCACAACAAGGTCAGCCTCAACAGGGTGGTCAAGATGCACAAATGCAACAAATAATGCAATTTGTACAACAAGCAATGCAACAAGGCGCACAACCTGGTGAAGTTGCCGCTAAACTTTTAGAGCAACGAGTTCCTCCTGAAGCAATTATGCAGATATTTGTTCAAATGGGAATGCCTCAGCAAGAGGCTCAAGCTGCTATTCAAGAAGCTATAGATGGTTTTCAACAACAACAACAACAACAAGGCCCGGGGCAAGAGCAAATGGAAGGTCAAGCAGTTGATCCTCAACAGCAACAAGCCGAACAAGGTATGCCACCTCCAGAGCAAGGAGGGCAACCAACTCCTGGAGAAGAAATTCAAATGAGATATGGGGGTAGAATGCCAAGAAAATTAAGAAGATATGATAATGGTGGTGAAACTGATGAGTTGGCTACCGTTATGCAACAAATACAAGAAATGTTGCAAAGTGGCTCAGACCCAAGAGAGGTAATGCAACAAATTCAAGCTGCTGCACAGCAAGGTCAAATTACTCCAGAAACAGCTACGGCAGTAATGGAACAACTTGGTGCAATGCAGTCACAGGGTAGTGACCCATCAGCATTGGCTGAAAATAATACTCCACAACCACAAGGCCCTCCTGAACAAGGTATGATGAAATTTGGAGGAATGTTTAAGCAACTATTAACAAAGGCTTATGGTGGACAAGCTGTTGCTCCTGGTATTGATTCTAAAACTTATGCAGAAGACAGAGCAAACATGTTTGTTGGTGCAGTAAAAAATAATTTGTACAAAAACACATTAGATGATGAGTTTCCAAGTTTGTCTGGTGCTCGTATGGCTTATGGAGGAATGATTCCTAAAGCTGCTGGCGGTATTAATTTAAAAGAAGGTAAAGTAGTAATTGATCCTTCACAATATAAAACACAGGACGAGTATGACTTAGCTATGTTTAGATGGAATGCTGATCCAGCAAATAAGGATCAGCAAATTACAGAAGAACTAAAAACTGCAAATGTATGGAAAGCTCCTGCTCCAACTTATGAGAAAGGTAAAAACTATCAATATGATGAGACTACCAAACAGTGGACTCAACAGAAACCTCCGGGTTATCAATTTGGTGAAGGAGATGTTATTGGTCAAGATGCACAGGGTAGTTATGTAACAAAGAAAGATGGTACAATGCAAAGGCTTCCTGGTGCTGTAAATAATATGAACCAATATCAAAATAATCAACTTAATCCTGTTGGTTATCAAAATCCAATGAATCAAGGTTTATATGGTAATCTTTATTCTGGAGCAAGACCATTTGCTAGGTTCATGGCGGGTAGTGGAAATTATAATGCAGATCCTCGTATAATAGGTAATAATTTGCCAGGCGGAATGAGCGGGCAAGATTTCTATAATCAAATGGGTTCAAATGGTATGTTTCCTAATATGGCTGGAACAGTTGGTGATCAAACTTGGAGAATAGGTGAAGGTGAAAAATTCAAAGAGGGTAGTATTTGGAAAGGTAATAGAAGAAAGGGCATGCGTTACACAATTGATTGGGGTAATGCTGCTGCTATGAATCCTGTTCCAGTTAACCCTGCCGCCGCTGCAAATAATGCTGTTGGAAATACAGGTCCTGCCTATCAAGGATTTAATGCTGATTCAAATGGAAATACTATACCTGATTATTTAGAGCCAGGTGTTATGCCAGGATCTAAATCAGGAGCAACTGTAAACAACGCTGCACCTGTAAATGCTGCACCTGTAAATGAAGATTATACGAATGATGCCGATAAATATTGGACAGAAACATATGGTGAGGATATATATAGTGAACTTAAACCAGCAGATCAAGAAGGATTAATGAGTTTTTTAAGTTCTAATCCGTCTAAAGAAGAAGTTGATAAAGACATGGCATATAGGATGGCTCAAAGAAACAGAGGTATTACTGCATCTCAGAATCCAGAAGTAAAGTTTGATGAACAAGGTCCTAATCAAGAACTTATTAATCAAAAGAATATGGGAAGCAATTCTATGTTCTTAGGAGCAGGAAGCAAACCGGTTGACCCAAGCAGGCCAATTGTTGATGAAGAAATTATTGATGAGACAAGTGGTAAGGTTGATGTAACAAATATTAGTCCTACAGGTGGAATTAGAGGAGTTCAAGATGGCGTATTAGTTTCTGAAGAATATATACCAACTAGAGCTGAAAGAAGACAGGAAAGAAGAGATGGTAGAAAAAGTCTTTTTTCTAGAGATCCTAAAAAAACCGTTACAACACAAACAGAAAACAAAGGAATTGACAAAGCAACCTTGCCACCCTTACTTGCAGGACCTACAGATTGGCAATCAAGCTCTACTCCAAAAAATAGATATGCTGAAAAATTAAATGCTGCTGTAATTGCTAATGCTGAATATGATAAAACTAAATTAGGCGAAGGCACTTCTCCTGCTTTAAGAGGGCTTTTAAGTGACTATTCTGATAAAAAAACCATTTCTGATCTTTCTCAAAGATTAACATTGGAAAATCCAATGCCAAGTGGAACATTTCCAGATGGAAGCATAACTGGTCAGCCAAAAGCTTATGGAGGCGGTATTACACAAGAGTCATTAAGTAATGCTATTAATTTAATTAACCGTGCATTTGGCGGAATGATACCTATGGCCGGCAATGGTTTAGATTTAGGCCCGTCTGATGGTGCAGCTGTTATGGGTGCAAATGGACAACAGTTAACTGGTACTGGCGCTAATATGACATGGAATCAAATTCCTGTAAAACAACAAGGGACTATAGAAGATTCATCAGCTACAAAGTTTAATATTAATTGGGATGCTGCTGCGGATATGTATGCAAATGGCGCACCTAAAGTAACTAACTTTTTTAATAAAGCACGAGCTTATGATCCAGAAAGAGATGCTGCCAAAGGATCATCTTTAAATAGTCCATCCAATGAATACGCGGCTATGCAACAAGGCTTGTATGACCAAGCTGGTAATTTTATTCCTAATGATATTGGTAATCAAGTGTTAAATCCAAGTGATTCTAATTTTGCTAATCAAAGACAAGTTTTTAGATATGGTGGTAGATTATATGAAGTTGGTGGTGATGTTGATTTATCTGATGATGAATATGAAGAATTGTTAGCTGCAGGATTTAATTTTTCAAGAGCGTAATTATGGCTAAGTATAAAATAACGGGAGTTCCAAATAAAACTGTACCAAAGGTTACTTTATCTAAAGTACTAGGTCCTGTGAATAAAAAGATAGCAAATGTTGAAGCTGAAAAAGGCGAGACAGTTGTAACTAATATGAGTAGGGGTTTAAACAATATTTACGAGATGTATGATATTGGTGGAAAGAAACACTCACAAGGTGGAACTCCATTAGCTTTACCTACAGATTCCGGAACTGAAACTGATGGCACATCATTTATTTTTAGTGACAATAAAAAAATGATTGTTAAGGATCCTGCTATTTTAGAATACTTTGGTGTAAGTGGCAATAAACCAAAGACATTTGCAGAGATTTCTAAATCATGGCTACCTTCAATCAATGCTTCTAAACAAATACTCATTAATCCTGACTCTGACAAGATAACAAGAAAGTCAGCTGAAATGTCAATGGATAATGCAGCATTTAAAATTGCAGCCCTTAAGTTACTACAAGAGTCTAAGAAAGGAATGAAAGATGGAGTTCCAAATGGATTGTCTCCATTCTTTGATAAATTACAAATCAATCCAGCCGATTTGTTTGCTATGGGGCAAGAGCAGGCTGATAATACTAATCAAGCTGTTGCTAAAGCATTTGGCGGAATGGCTAATAGTTTTTCAAAATATTCTGAGCAATATCCTTTCCCATCATTATCTATGGGTGGGCAATTACCTAGATATGGTGGGGGTGGCAAAGTTTATACTTTTGAAAGCCTACCTAAAGACGCTGAAATTAATACATCAGATAAATTATTTAAAGTTGGTCAGTTTGTTAAACAGCCGGATGGCACTTATTTAAAAGTAATCAAAGTAAATGTTGAACCAAAAGCATCAGCAGATACCCAAACAAGCACGGGTCCCGTTAAAGATTGGATAGCAAAAAGTCCTGAAAACAAAGCGGCTGCTGAACAAGCAAATGCAATAATTGAAAAAGGAATAAAAGATGGTACAATATCTTCAGATGGAAGGGGTGGCATTAAAATATTAGGAAACTTTAATCCTGGGTTTAAAGATAGAATTCTTTTAAGTAGAGTTATTAATCAGTCAGGCCAAGATTTTGCTACGGATAAATATAAAATTACTTTACAAAGAAGAACTACTGGTTACAGCGGTGATAAAGATGGTAAAATTAAAGGAAGTGGATCTTTTGTTGCTGGCTTTACTCCAGACGACTATGAAAAAAGATATATTTTTGAAAAATTAAAGGGGCAAGGATCTACTGATGATGAAGCTTTTGCTAGTTTAGATGCATTTTATAAGGATCCTGCAAAAACAAAAGAAATACGAAAAGAGTATTTGGGCTTTTTAGGAATTCCATTACCTAAAACTGATGAAGAATTAATGTCTTCAGATTTTTATAAAAAGAATTATAGTGCGGTGACAACCGGTATTGAGACTAAGCTTGGCAAGGCTGGATATAGACCAGCAATTGGAGATGAACAATTATCTGGATTTGAACACTTTGATGCTTTTGGATTTACAGGAACTCCTGAATACGAAACAGGCACTACCCCTGTTGTTGGTCCTTGTGATACATGTGATGACGGAACCGTTCCTGTTAGAAACCCAGATGGTTCATGTACACCATGTATAAACAAACCACCACAATACAAAGGGCTAGGGCAAACTACTCCATTAATAAATCCTTATGGCTTTAGAAGGGAAGACATAGCATCTCTTAATCGTGCTACACAAGCAAGATTTGAAATTCCAGAAATACACCCTTGGGCTAAATCAGCTCAAGTTGTAATGCCTGATCGCGCATACTATTCACCAGAAAGAGCAATTGCTGCAAAAAATGAACAGCTTAATCAAGTAATGCAAGGTGTAGGTGCATTTGGTAATGCTCAGAGCGCTGGTGCAACTGGTTTAGCATTAAGTGGACAGGCTTATGTAGATGTAGCAAATGATATTAGTAACTATGCTGATAAGAATATTAACATATTTAATCAAGGTGAAAACTATAATACGCAGCTAGCTAATACTAGGAATGCACAAGACTCAGCATTGCAAACTAATATGTATGACAAAGAGAGCACTTTAAAACAGGCTCTTGCAAATTCAGTTAGTGCTGCTAAAGATAAGATTGTACAACTATCTAATCAGGCATTTACAAATGCATCTAACATATATAATCTAAACCTTACAAATGAAAACTTTAAGAAGGATCCATTTAGTGGTTTAATTAGCAAAGTAAATGATAGGGCTATTACACCTACTAAAGATACGTCCAAAGAATTTGGTGTAGAGTTTAATGATTTTGCAAAGTCAATGCCAACAGTTAATCCAGATTTACAAATGAAAGCATTTCTTGCAATGAAATCAGGAAAATATGTTATAGAAAAAGATGATGAAATTGTAAATCCTAATGATCTAAATAATACAAATCTGACATAACTAATTTTTGTTTAACATATAATTAATATATTTACAATAAATAAAAAAGAATGGCAACTTATATACAGGGACAAAATGATTACATTTCTCAGATTCAGCCAACTGAGCCAAATCTTGCGTTTGATGCCCAGATACTTGCAACCAAACAGTCTAAGTATGATGCCAACCATAAAAAAATAAGTGACTTATATGGTTCACTGCTTAATTCATCAATGACAAGAACAGATAATATTCAAGCCAGAGATGAATTTTTTAAGATCATTAATAATGATATTAAAAGAATGGGCAGTATGGATTTTTCATTAGATCAAAATGTACAAGCTGCATCTGGTGTTTTTCAATCTATATATACCAACAATAATATTGTTAAAGATATGGTTTGGACTAAAAACTTTAACTCTGAACTTGATAGAAGCGATGCATTTAAAAACTGTAGGGATGCTGATAAGTGTGGTGGACAATGGTGGGAAGAAGGAGATAAATATTTACAGTATAAAAAATTAGAATATAAAAATGCTTCTGCTGGTGATGCTTTAGGAATGGAAGACCCAAGTTTTGTTCCATATATTAATGTAATGGATAAAGCTATAAAATTAGCTAAAGAAGCAGGGTTAAGTATTAAAAAAGATTCTTTTAGTGCTGATGGTCAATATATTGTTACTACTAAAAATGGTGTACTATTGTCAAGTCCATTAACTCAACTTTTCAATCAGACCTTGGCTAAGGATCCTGCATATCAAAAAATGTTTAAAGTGAAAGCATATACTGAACGTAAAGATTGGTTGTATAGTAAAGTTCAACAAGGCGAATATGCTGATGAAAATGAGGCTAGTGTTGGTTACTTTAAGCAAAAAAATGATCTTATTCAGGCTAATCTTAAAAAAGCTGCTGGTGATTTGTCTACAGATGTAGGGTCGCTTACTGAAAAGTTTAATTCATTAAATGACCAATACAAAGCAGGTAAAATTAAACCCGGTAGTGATGATTACAAAGTATTAGAATCATTACCAGAATTAATTGCGGGTGCTACTGATGCTAAAAATTATACTGATATGATGATTAAGGCTTCTGATAATGCTAACAATCCCAAGGGACTTCAATCACTTGGAGATATATCTGATGATCAAGCGGCAGCTGCTTACTTTAATGAAGCTATTGAGGACGCTGCTTTTACTTTAGCAAATAAAGATTCTGAAATGACATTAACTGCTGATGAATTTGCAAAGAAGAAAGCTGACTTTATGTACGATTCAAAACTACTATCTCAAAAACATTCACAAGATATTGCTTTAGAGAGACAAAAGGCTGCTGACAGAATGGCTTTAGCAGAGTTTGAAGCTCAAAATAATGTTACAGATGAAAACACATTAGATAACAGTGCGGATTTTCAAACAAAAAGAGATGCTGCTCTAGCTATGGATCCTAGGAAAGTTGCATATGATCTTTATATAGCTCAGAATCCAGATGAAACAGTTGATTATGCTAATTTTGATGCAAGTTCATTAGACGGTACTTTAAAAGCTAGTTGGGATCAATCTGTTAATGCTGCGAATATAAAAGTAACAGATGCAAAGCGTGATGCTAATAATGCCGCTCTTAAATTTGGAGAAAGTTTACCATTTACAGAGGTATTAACTATAAATGATTTAGGCACTTCGGATATAGACGATGCTCAAGGCCAACAATTAATTGATGAATTACTTACAAAAAAACCTAGCACAGTAACTAAGGCAGATTTTGATGCGGCTGTGTTAAAAGTTGATAAGACAAAACCAATTGAAACACAATTAATAAAAGCTGGTGTAATTATGAGTGACGAACAAAAAAGAATCATGGATGGGCTTTCTTGGCTTCCGCAATAAACAGAATAAAATAATAATAAATAAACAATGGCAAAAAAAAGAGGAAATGGATTTAATGTAGAAGCGGCTCTAGCAAATGCCGGTACAGGAACAAGTGGCACTCCTGCTGTAGACCCTAAGACTTCTAAACCAATTGTTGCACCGTGGGAAGCGTTGTATCAAAAACCTATAGATTTTTTAGGGTATAAAGACGCATTTGCTGGTCCAGAAAATACATTATTAAAAAACATGATTAATGGAAATTTTAAGGGAATATTAAGTAATCCAGAGGTTAGCGATGAAGTTAAAGGGGATATTAAGGGCTATGAAAAAAACGCTTTTGCTGCAATGAACTTATTAAAAACATATGCTGATTCTAAAGGAAAAACCGGTAATATTGATCAGTTTAATAAATATATGCATGTTGCTGATAGTTTTGCAACTGTTTTAAATACAAAAGCAGGGCCTAATTCTAATGGTAATTATGTTTTTGATTTTGCAACTGGAACGATGCCAGATAGAACAAAATATGAGTTAGATACTGATGTAGTTCTTTCTGGTGATAAATACAGCACTCAAGCAAACTATGGTGCAGGAGCAACTAATCCATTGGCTACATATGAACAAGATAATGAATATAGGGCGTTACAAAATAAAGCTATTGTTGACAGGTTTAAACCAGTTCTTGCTTCTTGGGGCAAGCAAGCCTTTGCATTATTAAACACAGACAGCAAAGTAGCAAAAAGAATTGATCCTGATAATAGATTAAATACTTATAATTATGCTAAAACTATTCTTAATCATGTATCTAAATATGGTACAGTATCCGGTAATGCGAGTATTGATAAAAAAAATAAAGACAGAGCCGCAAGTATAATAAAAAAATTAAATACTGCTGGAGGTGATTATGAAGATTGGTTAGAAATAATAAAAGCAGAAGCTAATACTGGAACATCTAATTATTTTACTGATGTTGTTAATGTTATGGGTCTCTATGGAACAACAACTATGTTTCAAGCTTCAAAAGGTACATTTGGAAAAAATAAAAAATACTTTAGTACTGCTCAAAATGAAATAGATAATATGGATGATTTTGATGACATGATTACTGAACAAATTGATTTTACAAAATACATGTCTGAAGAATATAAAAAAGTTAGATCTAATGCTATGGCTCGTGGAGATACAGACCTAAGAACTAAGGCTGCCTTTAATAGTTTGGTTTTAGATGGCGAAAGTAATATTGTTGATTATGCGACATGGAAAAAAAGAATGGCAAATCAATCAGATGGGACTTTGCCGGGCTTTTCATCAACTTCATATATAAATAGAGGCGATGGTCGAATGATAGCGGTTCAAAGTAAACCTTCTACTGGTAAAAAAGATTATACAAAAGGTCTTGAGGGAAATTGGCTTGATGAGCTAGGTAGTACGGTTGGTAATGCTGCCTATGCTATGTCCGGGATTTGGGCTTTATTTGGTGGAGATGGTGAAATGGCATTTAATGAAGGATTCGCCTCACAAGAAAAGCTTAATGAAATAAAACTAAAAAAATTATATGACAAAACAGTTTATGATTTTAAAAAAGAATTTACTACTATGAACTCCCCTGTATTGTTTAAAGGAAAAGTTATACTTGCTGGAGGAACTGGAAATACTGCTGATAAAGAACTGTATATGCATGTTGATATGTCTTTAGATAAGAATAAACGCATGATTAATACTGCAAAAGAAAAAAGCAAAGCTGCAAATGCTATGTTTAATTTAATGAAAAATGAAAATGGATCTGTAAATTCAACTGATGTTACATTAATGGATAATTATGATATTAGTGAAGGTTTACATAAGGGTGCTACAGCTGCAGATTTAAAAGATCTTAAAGAATTTAATAAAACAAAGTTTGATAAATTTTTTAATAATAGCGACTTAAGCAATATACGAGTAACTTTTGATAGAAATGCAAGTCTTGATAAACATTCTACTTATACTTTTTACAATAGGAAAACAGATAAAAGTTTAGTTATGGTTGCCCCTTATTCATATTTAGAAAAAAATGAAGAAAAATTTTGGGTTGGTACTAAGATGAATGATTCTGAGTTTCGCTATCAAAGAAGAGGATACAAAACTATTCCGGGCAAAGATAAATTATATAGAAATGCCATTATCAAAGATGGAGATAGTGGCGGAAAAGTTGGTATTTATGAATACCTTAGTGAGGATGGCGTATGGACACCAAGCATACCACGCGAGCTTGGTGATGTAGACATTATAACAGCAACAAATACTTTTAATGAATCATTAAGAGAGTGGGAAGCAAACAATTAATATTATGCCAACAGATGAAAAAAAACTTACGGTTGAACAAAAAATGGACAAGGCGTTTCAAACCGTACAAATAAAAAATCAGGATATAATAAATGATCCGTTTAATGCAAGCACTAGGTTAATATCAGCTACTCAATTAGATGTTGATAGATTTAACACTTATGAGACTAAAACTTATGGTAAACTAGGTTTTGATCCATTTAAAGACAACAACGAAGTGTTTAATAGGAACACTTCTTCAGGAGAAGATCTTAGCAGGGCTTTTACAGGAATGATTAAATTGGCAAACGTTGGTTTACAAGATACTTTCGGGTTTGGCCTTATGGCTGGAGAAGACAATTGGAAAGATTTTGATCAAATAATGAAAAATTATTCATCTACTAGAGGTGGGTACACTCAATTTTGGGCAAACACAATGTTGTCTTCTGGATATACTGTTGGTATATTAGGCGCTATTGCTCTAGAAGAAATTGGATTAGCTATAACAACAGGTGGACTTGGTAATTTAGGTTCGGCTGGAGTGGTTGGCACTCAATTAGCTCGTGGTTTTTCAAAGCTTGGAAAAATTACAGAAAGCTCTAGAGTGTTAGAAAGGGTTGCTACTCTAGGCCGTGTTAAAGAAGGCACAAAACTTTTTAGTTTAAAAGGCCTGGGTAATGGCTCATTAAGGCTTTTAAAAAAATTAAATCCTGTTTCTGAAACAATGGATTTTGCATATAATGTATCAAAACTTGATAATTTAAATGCATGGCAAAAACTTGCTACAGGTGCAGGCTCTATTGCTAGAGATGCAAGAAAAATTTATATGACTCATAGTGAATCTAGATTAGAGGCTGAGTTAGCAAGAAATGATTTTAAAAATCAAAAAATTAATGAGGCCAGAATGGCTAGTGAAACCGGAGTTTTAACTGATGCTGATATACATAGAATTGGTGTTGATGGCGATAGAGTTTATGCGGGTACTTATTCAAAAAATCTTGGATTAATATATGTAACAAATGCAATTACATTTGACAACATGTTTAAAAGCATGCGCTACAATAATAAAATGTTTCTTAGTGGAGGAAGCAGGTTTAAAACAACTCTTGGAAAAGCGGGTCTTGTTGTTAAGGCTGTTGCAAATACAACTGTAAAGGGAACTGCTAAAGCTGCTTGGAAAGGGATTGCTAATTTTTCAGTGTCAGGTTCTGCTAAAGCTGCAACAACTTTTGTAAAAGCAAATTGGAAAGCTAAAGGTAAAAGTTTATTAGGAAAGGCCATAAAAAATTCAATGGAGGGTGTTCAAGAAGTTGGGCAAGATGTAATTTCTAATTCTGTAAAATCATATGTTGGCAGAAATCATACTGGCTCTCAAGCTAGAGGTGGTTTTTTAGAGTACATGTGGAATGATGTTGGAGCCGCAACAAAAGATTTGGCTACGAAAAGAGATGAGCAAGGAAACCTAACATATGAAGGATTGTCTACGTTTGGTTCTGGTTTTTTTATGGGTGCATTTGCTGCACCATTTGGTGCTGGAATTAGTTATTTTCAAAAACAAGTTGTTGGTGGTGGAGCTAAAGCTAAAGCTGAATATTTATTTTCTAGAAAAAGTTATGTTGCAAAACAAAAAACACAATACAGAAAAGCTTTAGCAAAGGCAACGGTTTTAACTGAAATTTTTAATCAAAATCTTGGTTCTTATTTAGAAACAACTACTTTGCCTTTTATTGCTCAAACTGAATTGCAAGAAGATATTTTAACAGCCGCAAAGAATAATGATAAAAAGGGTTTTGAAGATAAAAAAGAAGAGTCATTTCAAAATGGAATAAAAACCATGTTAAAAAATAATACAGAGTCAGAATTTACTGATTTTCTTGAGGACATGGTTAATAACTATACTGTTCAAGAAATGAATCAGGCTATGGGGCGTACAGATATTACCAAAGAGAATGTTGCTGAATACAAAGAAAAGCTTAGTAAAAAATCGAAAAGTATAAAATCCTATAGAGCAAAGTACAATGAGATTAATGAGTTAATAGTTGATCCAATTATGCAATCTGATATTGACAGATTAGATATTAAAGATCCGGTGCAAAGAGAAGAGAAGTTGCGCTTAATGATTAATAAACGTGCAATTTCTAATCTTAAAGATGAGTTGCTATTTAATAATGGTAAAATAGCCAATAAAGCACAAAGGATGGGTGCTTTGCAAGAACAAATACATCGTGAAACAAAATTATCAACAACTGAGGTTCAGGCTCTTATTTCTAAAAAAGGCCTTGCTTCTGAAATTAAATTGCTTGCAGCTCAAGTTGCTGGAAATAAAGGTTTAAACTTGCAGGGCGCTGATTTAGAAGCGGCAAATATTGCTAAAGCTAAATTAGAAACATTTACAGAATACCAAAAGGCAGTAGCTAAAGTTGAGGAAATAGAAAGCAATGAAGACTCAACTGTTGATGAAATTGAATCTGCTTATTCAACTATGTTTGAGGCATATCATAAACTTAGAACATTGGATTCTGAGTTTGGTATAGGGGAGCCTGAAGAAGTTAAGAGGGCTATAAGCAGAAAATCCTTTAATGCAATTACTGATTACTTAGATCTTAGTTCAGAATCCGATGTTTTACAGGCTGCTGTTAATACATTGTTAGATCCAGAATCAGCATCTATGTGGCTTGAAAAAAATTCAGAAATGATGCTCGATATTGATAAAAATAAAGAGACACACATAGCCAATCAATTGATTGCTTTTGCAGAAAAAGCTGAATCTAGTACAATGCTAATTAATCTTCAGCAAGAAGGTTTGTTTTTTGATTTAAATGAGTTAGATGATTTAGTTGATAAGGGAATAATGCCATCTGTTATTTACAACATTGCAACTAATAAGCCTGCTTCTAAAGAAGAATATCAAAAAGCTCAAGATATAATATCACAGTTTTACAAAAGACTAACTGGTAAAACTATAACACAAGATAAGTCAACAACTAAAAAAACTAGTGCAAGAAGCAAAAAAGATAAGCGCACAGCAAAAACTTTGGTGCGTGAGTATGGTATCAAGCTAGACAAAGAAATTGATTTATCTGATCCAGTTCAACTAGAAAGATTAATAGAAAAATTAAAAGCAAGTAAACAATTAACATTTATAGAAAAAGAATTGCTTGATGCTGTAAAAGATAGCATGCCAAAGATTATGTTTACTGAATCTGGCGAGTTACCAATTTCTGTTAATGAAAAAGGTGTGTTTGTTATTGATATTAGATATGCATCTGCTGATTATAAAAATGCAAAAGTAAGTTTTGAAACACTTGTTTTGTCAGCATTAACTCAATCTAAATTAAATGCAAGTTTAGAACAAGACGCGGAGTTAAAGAAAGAGGTTGAAGATTTAATGACACAAGCTCGTGATGCATTTGCTAAAAAATATCCTAATCAGGGTGCTGAAGAGATGTCTGTATTTAATAACACGGATGAATTTTTGTCTGAGGCATTAAATAATACATCATTTCAAGGTTTTCTTGGTAGTGTTAATGATACTGTTTCTGGAGAGAAAGAGTCATTGTGGAAAACATTAATGGCTAAACTAATGTTAGTCTTTAATAAAACATTTGACAAATCAATTCTTCAACGAGCAGTTAGTTTGGCAAACATGGCTTTTGATGAATCAGTAGTTGAAAACATTGATGAGAAAGCTGAGGTAACTGATGATACACCTGCGGTAGAGCAAGAGGTTGGTGATCTTGAGTCAGTTAGTTCAGAAGACATTGAAGAGTTTACTATATCTGAAGTTGTCCCTGGCGTTTTCCAAGTAACTGGAGATGGTAATGTTGTAGCATTTGATACAAAGGCCGAGGCTGATGCATATGTTAAAGAAAAAACTGGACCTATAAAGAAAACAGTAAAGCAAACAGTAAAACAAACAGTTAAGCGTACAATTGAATTAGGAAATACCATATCAATTGAAAACGCAAGAGATAGGCCTGATCTATTTGGTGATTATCTTTTTCCAGAAGTTGTTGCAGGTGATCTTCTTTTGGCTGCAGAGTGGGCTAAGAAAGCTGAAGAACTAGGTAAAGAACTTGATGATGCTGGAGTAACCGATTGGAAGTATGGTGAAATAAGAGTTGATATTGATGGTAGACTAGTTATAGATGTTTCTGCTGAAATACCAACTTATGAGTTAAGAAAAAAAGCCACTAAAGCAGCTAATGCTAAAATCCAACAATTACAAGATGAGCTTAAAGCTATAGAAAAGAATATAGCTGATCTTAATATTTCAACAAACAATGCTGGTACCACCACCGGTACTAAAGCTAATGTAGATATATCAGAAGGTGAAGCGGTAAGTGTAAGTACACCTAGAAAATTATTTAAAGATAGACTTGGTAGAATAAAAGAAAATCAAGAAGGTAAAAGAAAAGCAAAGCATTATGCTAGTGCAGAGGGGTACGTTGTAAGTTTAATGGCAGATAGGTTTAATGAAAATGATGACCAAGGAAGAACTATTTATGCTGGTGCAGAAGTATATTTAAACAAGGAAGAAATTTCTGAAATTAAAAGAATAGAAGCAAAAAGAGATAATGGGATGATAAATGCTAGTCAAAAAGACGAAGCATTACAACAAGTATATAGGGATGTTTTTAAAAGAGCCTTAGCTACTTATGAAATAGTTGAAGATGCTGAATTTGAAACTGAAGTAAAAGATAGAAGGTCCAAGTACAATGCAAATACTAAAGCTGATATAGAAAATGAAAGAGCAGCAGAATTAAAATCTAAAGGAGTAGATAGATTTTTTCCTGAAGAAATAAATGAAACTGCTAAACAAATTGAAGAAAGGGAAAGAAAACAAAAAATTCAAGATGAAATTAATGAGAGATATGATTCAAAATTAGCTGCTTTAAAGGGTGCACAAAACAATACCGGTACTGATATTGAAATAAATCCATTAGTTGCTGAATTAGAGGCTAAAAAAAGAGATGTTGAAAAACAATTAAAGAATGAGCCTGAATATAGTGAGTCAGAGGTAGAAGAGAAGGTTCAGTCAGGAACTAAAACTGTAAACTTTTTGATGTATAAATCTACTGGTACTGGTTCTACAGCTAAGTCATTAGGAGAATGGGTTCCGTTGTTAGGTTTTGGTCTTCATCCAAATAAAGATGAGTGGTTTATTAAAGCTTATTCAAATGGTGTAGATCCTAAACTTAATAAGTATGGTAGTTCTACATTTGCCGCTATAGATAAAGACCTAAAGAAAAATGAGGCTGGTTTATTTACGGGCGCTAGAAGAACAGAAGAAATTGAAGAAGAAGTTGATGTTGAAGTTGATGTTGAAATAGAAGTTCCAAGAGATAGAGCTGCCAGAGAAGAAGAAATACGAGTAGATGAAGAGGCTCAATTAAAAGATGAAATTAACAAGAAAAGAGAACTTTTAAATACAATTGACAGACAACTTGCGTCTACATCTAAGCTTCAATTTAGAAAACGAATTAATCTTGATACTCAAAGGAAACGGCTTTTAATTGATCTTAAAGATTTACAAGAGAAACATGATGAGCTGTCTTTACAGGCAAATAAAAATGTGGTATTGGATCCTGCCGTATCACAAACAACAGATGTAGATGCTGGTGAAGAAACTCAAGATAATGTTGATTTAGATAATAAAACAATTGTTACAGAAAAAACATCGTTTAGTCTTTTACCAGAAGATCTACAAGATTTACTTTTAGAACAATTTAGGTCTTCAGTTACTCAAAATTCTATTAATGATATTAGATCAGTTTTTAGTGATTTAATTAAAGATTTAGAAACATTGGTTGTTACAACTGATATGACTGATGAAGAAATTAAAGAAAGCGATGATATTTTATTAGAAAAATTAGAAAAGTTTAACAGGGTAATTGGTAAGAAATATAATGCAAAAATTAATGCGCAATCTAAAGTAGAAATATCTCCAGCTATAGATAATTCTTTTGCAACTACTGATGAGCAAGATGCAATTCAAAAATTAATGGGTGTTGATATAGCATATATTAAAACAATTATAGATTATAATAAGTCTGTTGAGCCAGTTGAATTTGTACCAGCACCTATTCCTGAACCAACTGTTGAGTTGGATGATGTTTCTCTGGCTAGATTAAATGCAGAGGCAATGGAAAGGGCAAAGCAGTTAACACAAGAAAGAATTAATAGAGAGGCTGAGGAGGCAAGAGAACGCAGAAAAGCAAGGTTAAGTGCTAAGGTTCCTATTACAGAAATGGAGCGGTCTGATTTAACTGAATTACTTAAAAGAGTATTAAAGTTAGATTTTGACATACTTAGTGAGGCGGACGTAATTATGTTAATTGATAACTTAATTGATAGTGACATTAATAATTCATTTAAGATACCAGATGTAATTGCTTTTGTAAATAAAAAGAAGTTAGACATTAAAAAACAATCTGAAATTGATTTTATTGAATTAGCTTTTGCTGAAGAGTTAGCAAAGAAAGAATCTGAAGCTGCTCGCAAAAAAGCACTTGCTTCTTATCAAAAAGATTTATTTGAAGAATTTGATAATGCTCGTGTAGCTGCTAACTTTGCATCTTTAAAAAAGTCCATTAATAATGGAGATAGTTTTTTTATTAATTATAATGGTAAAGATGTTAAGTTTTCTATTACTAAAATGGAACTTGCTGCTTTTGCTTTATACAATAAAGACATTCTTAAGTCAGACAATATTAAAGAGATATTGGTTGAGATATATAAAACAATGAGGAGTGTTAATGCAACAGCTAAAGGCTATTCTAAATACTCTTTACCTAAAGAAAATGCTGAGGACGAACTCATTAAAACATTTTTTAGACTTAAAGATTCAGGTTTTTTATACCCATCCGTTGTTAAAGCTATTAATACTGCATTATACCGAGATGGTGTTAAGCTAACCATTGTAAAAAGCAATTCCTTATCAGGGTCTTTATATACTATAGAGGCAAGGGGAATGGTGGCTAAAAAGGGCCCACAAAATAATCTTGCAGTTGCAAAACAGATAGTTAGAGATTACACTGAAAATGCAAATCCTGAAGATGATTTGTGGAGGGAAGCAATGGTTGCCTCTTGGTTTTCTGTACCAGAAAATAGGGTTAATCCTCAAATGATAACTAATGATATGTCTAGGGGTGAAGAGAAAATATATAAGAATTTTACATCACCTAAGTCTAAGTATAAAAAAAT
>Ga0207934_1000041_pt1 | contig 27509 bp, 19 predicted proteins | sample LakMenE22Apr09ns_FD_150724 | JGI IMG/M metagenome (GOLD analysis project Ga0207934, IMG submission 150724) | Freshwater microbial communities from Lake Mendota, WI - 22APR2009 deep hole epilimnion (SPAdes) | ecosystem: Environmental > Aquatic > Freshwater > Lake > Epilimnion/Euphotic zone ... | reverse complement strand
CTCCTTCACTTCCTCCTTCACTTCCTCCTTCACTTCCTCCTTCACTTCCTCCTTCACTTCCTCCTTCACTTCCTCCTTCACTTCCTCCTTCACTTCCTCCTTCACTTCCTCTCTTCCTTCTTTGGCGGCAATCCATGGGTCTTTTTGTTCGGCTAGGTCATCAGCGATATTTGAAACAGTTGAAGATTTAGCCATCATTTCAACTTTTCTTTGTTCAAAAAGTTCATCTTTTGAGTCCATATTTTGCTTATATTGTTTCATTAGGGTATTAAGTTGAGTTTCTGAATATTCTTGGTCGGATAAATCATTTGGATTTGGAGACCATGGACACCAGCATCCGACCTGACAAATATAAATATCAAATTTGTTATCTTGGCGCTTAATAAATTCACTTCTTGTTTTAGCTTCATCAATTGTATCAAAAACTCCACGAATTTTAATTCCTCGCATAGAAGTTTTAAAATCATTTTCTTTATGAAAATCAGTCTCAATTTCATGTGAATTATTATCCTTGAAAAATTTATATTGTGAATCTAGGTCATTGGCATTGAAGATATAATCATGATTAGAACGAATAGTTTTAATTAATTCTACTGAATCCGGATATTTATTTTGAATTCCATCTAAAAGAGTATTCATATCTTTTCCGAATTTATCGATAAATCGGGAAAAATAATAAACTTCTTTCTCCTTTAAAATATTTTCAGGACTTAAAAATGATACTAAACAATAATTTTGACCTCTAATAGGTTTATCCTCATCCAGATAATCTTTTTCTTTTGTTGATACTAAATTTTCACTCATTTATTATATATATATAATATAAATAAAAATTCTTATATCATTTTCTATTTATTTTGCCGGTTAAAATAATTTTAATAACTATTATTAAATCATTTATAATAAAAAAATATATTATTATAATAGTATAATATGAATCAACAACCAACATATAGTTTTGATATTTGGGAAGCATTAATCCGTATATTAAAATATGCGATTGAGGCAATAGTTGTTGCGATAGCTGCTTATGTTTTACCTGAACAAAAACTTCAAATGAGCGAAGTTTGGATGATTGCCCTGACTGCTGCATGCTTATTCTCTCTATTCGATTTACTATCACCCTCAATTGCTGCTGGTGCTCGTCAAGGTGTTGGTCTTGGTGCTGGTTTCCGCCTTGTTGGTTTTGGACCTTAAAGAGATGGAATAATTTTATAATTTAAATCTTCACATATTTTTTTCCATATTTGGTCTTGAACATATAATTTCTCCCTGCTTTTTAAAAGAGGAAAGAATTTTAAATATTCATTCAATCCTAATATCTGAAAGAATTTATATAAAACATAACTATATGATAAGAAATTTTTGCGGTCTTTAGGACAATGTTTTAAAAATGGTCCTTGAATATCTTTAAACATCGAACATAATTTTTCTTCTAATTCTGTAGAAAATTGCGGTGTTGGTATTCCATTAATTCGATTAATAATATAATTAATATGTTCATAATATTTATTAATTCTTAATCTTTTTAAAATTTCTCTCATCTTTGAATATGTAATTTTTTTTGTATCCATTATTTTTTCTTTTTTAATTTCATTTAATATCTTTTCAAATATATCATTCGGAATATCCGTACTTTCTTTTCCCTGAACTTGATTACACCACTCCCTAAAATGATTTATTCGCTTATAACTAAAATGAGATGTATCCTTTGTATTTTGTTTTAATATTGGTCTATTTTGTTCAACTAATAATAATTCTTGATATCCACAATTATTACATATCATTATTGCATCATGTTGCAAACATATTAAAGGTATATTACATCTTGTGCAAATTTCAGTATTATCATTATTATCTATTTTTTTAATATAATATTTATTAGTTATTGATAAATACTGGTCAACTAAATCGCTTTTTTCAACAATCTTATCATCTTCTTCAATTTCTTTAATTTCTTCTTTGGGTAATGTAATATTAAATGATTCTAAAATAGATTTATTTTTATATTTATTATTATTAGAAGTTGAAGAAATTGAAGATATTGTTGATGATTGTTTTTCTAACATTTCATAATAATTAAATAAAATAGAACTTGTATTTTCATAATATTCTATTTCATCAAAATAATTAATATTATTAATTTCATTATGTAATAATGTTAATTCTTCTTTTATTCGAATATTACTATTCCATAAATTCGAATAAATATTATCAAATTTTAAATTATCTATATTATATTTCAATATTTCATCATTGATATTCTTGTAATTTATTTCTAAACTATTTATTCTTTCCGTATAAATCTTATTATCTATTATTTTTTTACTATAATTATTAATTATTTTATTATGCATAGCATCTAATGTTGATAAATCCCTCGTTATATCAACATTTTGAAATCGCTTTTTAGATGTTTTATCTTTAAACATATATAATAAAAAATGCGGATATGCTTTTATATATCTTATTCAATATATTTTTTTCTCCTATTATAGTATAAAGAATATAGCATAAATGGGTGGTGGTCTTCTTCAACTTGTTGCTTATGGTGCTCAGGATGTTTATTTAACTGGCAATCCTCAAATAACTTTTTTTAAAGTTGTATATCGCCGACATACAAATTTTGCTATGGAAGCTATTCAACAAACTTTTAGCGGTATCGCAAATTATGGAAATACCGTATATTGTCAAATATCTCGCAATGGTGATTTAATCCATCGCACTTATCTTGAAGTCGGTGTTAATACTACTGCTGCTACAGAAACACGTTCTGTATCATATGTTAATTATTTAGGTTTACGTTTATTAAAATCAGTTTCAATTGAAATTGGAGGACAACAAATTGATAAACATTATTCTGATTGGTTATATATATGGAATGAATTATCTCTCCCTCGTGGAAAACGTTTTGCTTATGATACTATGGTTGGTGCCGACCGTGATGCTTTAAATTCAGGTGTATATGGTGAAGGTCCAGCTGAAAATAAAATAACCACTTTATATATCCCTCTTGAATTCTGGTTTTGCCGAAATATTGGTTTAGCTCTTCCTTTAATTGCTCTCCAATATCATGAAGTTAAAATTAAAATTGAATTTGAAACTGCTGCTAAATGTTTATATACTCCTGGTGATACTGCAGACCCTACTGTAACAGCTTATAAATTAGATAATCCTAATTTATGGGTTGATTATATTTATCTTGATACTGATGAACGTCGCAAATTTGCTCAATTATCTCATGAATATTTAATTGAACAATTACAATTTACTGGACAAGAAACTTTAAATAGTAATGGTTCTCGTCTTAAATTAAATTTCAATCATCCTTGCAAGGAATTAGTATGGGTTGCTAAGAATAATAAATACGCTAGTCAATGGTATAATTATACTTTTAATACTAAATATACTAATGCAGGTGGTTTCTTATCTACTAATATTACTAATGCTGCAATTGTAGATTCTAATTTACCAATTGGTGGATTTAATGAACTTAATACTTCTAATTTCCTTGTATCAAGTAATGTTTTAGGTGCTAGTGTTACTAGTGTTTCATTTAATAACTATTTACAAGATAGTTATATACCTTATTCAGATGTAAGCGGACCTCAACTTATAGTTAATCCATTTGAGACTTGCCTATTACAATTAAATGGAAATGACCGCTTTAATGTTCGCGATGGTTCTTACTTTAATTTAGTTCAACCTTATCAACATCATACAAATATACCTCTTAATAGAGGTATTAATGTATATTCATTTGCTTTAAAACCAGAAGAACATCAACCATCCGGAACTTTAAATATGTCTCGTATTGATACTGCAATATTAGATGTTAAACCACGTTCTATTTCCGGAACTTTAGATGCAAATATTAATGTTTATGCTGTTAATTACAATGTTCTACGTATTCTTTCAGGAATGGGTGGTTTAGCATATTCAAATTAAATTTAACTATATACATTTTTTTTCTCCTATTATAGTATAAAGAATATAGCATAAATGGGTGGTGGTCTTCTTCAACTTGTTGCTTATGGTGCTCAGGATGTTTATTTAACTGGCAATCCTCAAATAACTTTTTTTAAAGTTGCATATCGCCGTCATACAAATTTTGCATTAGAAGCGATTGAACAAACTTTTAATGGCAATCCAACTTATGGTTCTCGTGTTACTTGTCAAATTTCTCGCAACGGTGATTTAATAAATCGCATGTATTTACAAGTTAAAGTTCCTTCTGGGACAGGTACAAGTTATGTTAATTATTATGGTCTTCGTCTTTTAAATTTTGTAGAAATTGAAATTGGCGGTCAAAAAATAGATAAACATTATTCTTATTGGTTATATGTTTGGAATGAATTATCTTTACCAAAATCTAAACGCCATGGATATAATCAAATGGTTGGTGGCTTAGGTGGAGATGCTGTAGCAGGTTCTACTTTATATATACCTCTTGAATTCTGGTTTTGCCGAAATATTGGTTTAGCTCTTCCTTTAATTGCTCTCCAATATCATGAAGTTAAGATTAATATTAATTTTGAAACTTCTGAAAAATGTGGTGCTGCTACTGGTACAACTTTTACATCATCTTTATGGGTTGATTACATATATCTTGATACCGATGAACGTCGTCGTTTTGCTCAATTATCTCATGAATATTTAATTGAACAATTACAATTTACAGGTCAAGAATCTGTATCATCAATTGCCGTTAAAGCTAAATTAAATTTTAATCATCCATGCAAAGAATTAATATGGTTTATAGCTAATGATAGTTCAAGTACAGGTTCAGGTGTTAATAATTGGTTTAATTTTACAACTAAAAAAAGTGCTGTTGATACTCGATTACTAACAAATGCTTCTTTAAATGAAAGTTTATTTCATAGTGATATTAATTATATTGCTAGTGATAAACCTAATAATAACTTACCATCAAATCCTGTTAAGGATGCTAAATTAGTATTAAATGGAAATGACCGATTTTATCAACGTCCTGGACGATATTTTAATTTAATTCAACCTTATCAACATCATGAAAATATACCATCAAATGCTGGTATAAATGTATATTCATTTGCTTTAAAACCAGAAGAACATCAACCATCCGGAACTTTAAATATGTCTCGTATTGATACAGCCGTATTAAATTTAAATTTTGAATCTCCTATAACTAATGGATATAGCGCAACTGATTATACATTATTTGTTTATGCTGTTAATTACAATGTTCTACGTATTCTTTCAGGAATGGGTGGTTTAGCATATTCAAATTAAATTTAACTATATACATTTTTTTTCTCCTATTATAGTATAAAGAATATAGCATAAATGGGTGGTGGTCTTCTTCAACTTGTTGCTTATGGTGCTCAGGATGTTTATTTAACTGGCAATCCTCAAATAACTTTTTTCAAAGTTGCATATCGCCGTCATACAAATTTTGCATTAGAAGCGATTGAACAAACTTTTAATGGAACTTCTGCTTTTGGTTCTCGTGTTACATGTCAAATAACTCGTAATGGTGATTTAATTAATCGTGTTTATTTTGTAGGAACAGTTAAAAATACAAGTGCAACTATTACTGCTGCCAATCAAAATAATAATGCTGTTGCACTTGTTCCTTATTTTGGTCTAAAATTATTAAAAACAATTGAACTTGAGATTGGTGGTCAACGTATAGATAAGCATTATTCTGAATGGTTATATATATGGAATGAACTTTCATTACCTCAAGGAAAACGCGATGGATATAGATTAATGGTTGGTGGTGATAAATATAACCGTTCAGTAGTTTTAAATGCGCAAGAAAGTTATTCTGTTTATGTTCCATTAGAATTCTGGTTTTGTCGCAATATTGGCTTAGCTCTTCCTTTAATAGCTTTACAATATCACGAAGTAAAAATAAATATTGAATTTGAAAATATGACTGAAATGATGGATAAAGGACGTAATTATTCAGATAAAGCATTTTCATTATATGATAATCAAACATCATCTACACTTTTATCAACAGAATCTGAAAAACTTAATTCTGGGTTCAGAGGAACAACTATATCATTAGATACTGCCGCTTTATGGGTTGATTATATTTTCTTAGATACTGATGAACGTCGTCGTTTTGCGCAATTATCTCATGAATATTTAATTGAACAATTACAATTCACTGGTGCTGATACTGTTTCTGCTGGTTCTGCATCATCAAAGAGTATTCGCATGAATTTCAATCATCCTTGCAAAGAATTAATATGGGTAATAAAACCAACAACTGATACTGCCAATGCCAATTATGTTTCAACACCATATTGGAATAATTTCAGTGACCGTTATTTAGATAATCAATATGTATTAGCTAAAAATCCTGTTGCAACTGCTAAGATACAATTAAATGGAAATGACCGATTTTCTGAACGCAAAGGCTCATATTTTAGCTTAGTTCAACCTTATCAACATCACGAAGCAACTCCTGATAACTTTAATACTGGTATAAATCTTTATTCATTTGCTATAAAACCCGAAGAACATCAACCATCCGGAACTTTAAATATGTCTCGTATTGATACAGCCGTTTTATCAGTAGCATCTTCAGTTTCCGGAACTATATACATATATACTGTTAATTATAATGTATTACGTATATTATCCGGTATGGGTGGTTTAGCTTATTCAAATTAGATAAAACAAGTAAATTTTTTTTCTTTATTAATATTATTAATATTATTAATATTATTATCATGATGTTTTTGATTTTCATATAAACATTTATTTTTAGTTGATTCGACAGTTAATTTTAAAAATTCCAATTCTCTTTTATTTGTCATTTTTCTAAGTTCTATATCATGATTAATTTTTACACGATTAAATTTAATAATATCTTTAATTCTAACATTCTCAAAAATATTAATATCTTTAATTTCCTTATTCATATTTTCAACATTTTCAACAAGTTTATCAAATAATTCAATAGTTAATGTATTTGATAAACTAAAATAATCAATTAAATCTTTTTGTTTATTATAAGAAATCTTATAATTAAATAGAATATCATGAATATTCTTAAGTTTTTCCATATTTTCTCGATAATTTCTAAATTTGACAATTGAACTTAAAATAGTTAATAATGTTCCTAACATTAAAGAAATCATATTAATTATTAATGATATCGTGCTTTTTGAGATTACTAAACTCATATCCGAATCAATATTATCATTTTGATAATTTATTAATGTTAAACGAATAGCTTCAATAAATGTTGTAATAGTTGATATAATCAAAATTAATAATGATATACGATTATATCTAAAATATATTAAATCATATTTAGCTGATATTATATATAAGGAAGTTGTAATTTTCTTTTTATTTTCTTTTATAGATTTATATAATTTATCTTTTCTATAATTAATATCATTATAAATATCACTTGCTTCCGTTTGCACTTCAGAATTGCGTTTATCATTAAATTCATATAAAGTTAACAATCTATTATCCTGAGACATAGGAGATAAAGGAATATTTGCATTTAAATTAACAAAATCACTTTTAATCATTGGTGATTGTTGATGGGGCGTATCATCAATTAATACAATAACTTCATCATCTTTATCGGACATCGTATTAATTAATAATAATAAATAAATTAATAATTAATATTAGTATAATAAAAACTAGAATTGCAATAATAACATCTTTTACGGTATAAGGGCGTTTTATATGATAATTTTTATTATATAATTGATTAACAAGAGCTATTGAATTTGCAACTGCTGTTTCAATTGATGTGAAATGATATTTAACATTACCATTATGAGTTCCGACTGTATAAATATTATCTGTAATTTTATTATCAATAAAACCATAATTAGTCGCTTTAATAAATGCTTTTTCTGTTGATTTCCATTTACCATCGTGATAATAACAATTTAAAAATGATAATGTTGGAACAGGTAAATTATTATAAATTTCATTTATTTGTCTAAATGTTTCATCAATCAAATCTTGTTTATTTACACATTCATTTGCTGTTTTATCTATATTTTTACTTTTAACATCGGTTATTGTTATAACACAACTAATAACTGTTTTTGAATTCTTTTCTTTAAAATTCATATAATCACTTAAAACAACCGCACCAATTCCCCAATTAGTATTATTATGAAAACCATAAATTTTTTTATTTAGGTTTAATTTAAAATTCCAATGAAATGTAATAGAAATATTTTCAATATATTCTGTTTTTTTTGAATATAAATCTAAATTAAACTTAAATTTTTGTTTAATATTATTTGTTGATTTTTCTATAATTGCATTTAAATTTATTGGTGGTATTGCTAATATTACTTTTTTTGTATAAAAACTTTCATTTGTTGTATTAATCTTAATTATATTATTACTATCATCTATATTAATGACAGTTGTATCTAATTTAAAATCTACGTTTTTAAGATAATTACGCCATACTACAAGTAATCCTTCATCCATTGGCATTTTTGGTTGATATCCATTATATAATAATGTATCATTCAATACATTATAAAAAGAATTTACGGAAGTTTTATCAAGGTCTCCGCCATCCATTAAACGAGAAGTTCTATTTATATAATTAACTGCTTTATCACTAAAATTATTAATAGTTACATATTCATTCAATGATATATTATTGGCATAATTAGGATTTCCAAGTAATTTAAAAAAATCAATAGTCATAATAAAAATTTCATTCATTGAAAATATATTTTTTTTAATAGTTGTTTCATATAAAATTTCTAAAAAACTTAAATTAAATTTAACAAAAATATCTGAAAACTTAACTCCAATTATAGATAATATAGTTTTGAAATTAAGATAATTATTAAAATAAATTCTTGGTCCATGTTCAGAAAAATAATATTCATTCTCATATTTTTGTCTATTAACTTTATGACAACCACCAATAAATTTATCTTTATCAATAATCATTATCTTATCATTTTTATCAGCTAATGTTGCAAAAGTAAGACCAGCAGGTCCTGAACCTATAATAATATAATCGTATATAATCATTATATAAATGAAATATTTAAAAAAAATAATTTAATAAATAGATATGAATTTATTAAATATTGAATTAAATATTTTTCTTATTGCCATATCTTTGGCAGTAATATATGCTATTGCACCAATAACATATAAAATATTAGTTATTCATAATAATATTTCATTTGAGGCATATTTTATATTATCAACATTCATATTATTTATGTGTAGTTTATTTTATTCATTTATGTTCCATAATTATTTAGATATATTTAAGGAAATTTCAAAAATAAAATTCTATTTATTATTATTATTTATAATAAATATTTTTGTTGTTTCATTTATCAGTCAGGTATTATTTCATTATGCAATAAAACATACAACTAGAGTATCATTATTTACAATAATTACCGGATTTTATCCATTGATTACAATGATATTATCATTATTATTTCTAAAAGAGAAAATATCATTTAAAATATTATTAGGTTTTGTAATATCGATGATAGGTATTATGATAATATTTATTTAATCATCAAATTTATGACATTGAATAATTTTATTTCCATTTTTATGGAAATCATTTAATACTAAACAATCAACTGCAACTTCTTGCATTAATTGATATAATGTAAGAATTCTTTTCATTTTTTCAACAGATTGTTTATAAATATATTCATCAATATTAATAACTCCGGTTGCGTCTAATGCTTGTTTTTTAGTTGCCTTACCTATTTTTTTAATTGGATTTAAAGTTTTTAATTCAGATTTTAATGTTTTAATTTGAAGTTTATTTTTTTCTTCATCTTCATCAATAATTTTTAGATTATTATTTAATTGTTCATTCTCATTTTCTAATGCTTCAATTTCATCTTTATTATTTTTAGCATTTTTCTTTAATTTAGTTAATTGTTTTTTATTTGTTGTTATTCTTGCTTTATAATCTTTACTATTATCCTTATTTGTTTTAGATATTCCTTCTAATTCAGAAATATTTGATTCAATCTCTGAAATTTTATCCATATTTGCTTCAGGGTCATTAACAACTTGTGGTAAATTACTGATATATCGATGTATTGTTACATTCCATTCTTTTTTATTTAAATCACTATGAGAACAATAACGGGCTGCACGTCCAATAGTTTGTTTATCACTAGCCCAAGTAATGAGAGGTTCAAATATATGGATATGTCTTACTGCTTTAAGGTCAAGACCTTCGTTATAAGTTTGTGAAGCTAAGAATAATTTAACATAATCACCATTTTTATTAAAAGGTGCATTATATAATTGTCGTAATTGACTAATTTCTTTATCTTTATCAACACCTAATTGAGTTGTTATTGCTAATATATATCTTGGTTTTTTATTATTTTCAGTAGGATTATTAAAAATCTTAACTGCTTCTTGAGGTGTTAATTTTTCATAACCTAGTTTATTTAATTCTTTGGCGATAGCTAAAATACCATGCCCGCCATAACCTCTATTTTCATAAAATGCTGAATAAATATATTGTTTTTGTTCTGAATATTCAGGATTATTAATAGTATTCATTAATTTTTCTAATTTTGCGCTAAAATCATGTAAAGTTAGTCCTTTTTCATAATTATAAAGCATATTTGAATAACGACGAGCAGCAGCCCAATATTTATTTAAAGAATTTGCTTTAGATAATTTATCATAATTTTTAGCATTTTCTTTAACTTCTTTATAAGCTGTAATATATTTTTCAAATTGTTTTGAAGACATATTTATATAATTAGGCTCTTTTTCAATGACAACTGGGAATTTGCTAGTATCACTAGACATATCAAAATATGATATAAGACCTCGTGTTTTTTGTTTAAATACATCAGGGTCATTAATATCATCAAAATAAATTTGAGGTGTATCATTATCTTTGACGATATTTAATAGTTTCATAATTTCATCAGTATTATCACCTAATGTAGCAGTTAAGATAAAAGTTTTTAATTCAGGAAATTTGGAGGAAGAGTTTAATAATAATTTTTCTAGATATGCGTGTTGTTTTTGTTGTGTTGGTATAGGTCTAAATAAATTATGAACTTCATCAATAATTAAGATACAATCATTTAAATCAATAGTTTTTTTGATAATTCGATTGGCTAATTTAGCAAATGTTAAGAATTGTATATTATTAGAATTAAATTCTTTTCCAACTTGTTCTAATGTTTTACCATAAAATCTTGGAAATAAATTCATTGCGCATTTATGAAATTCATGTGGAGGATTGCTAGATAGAGCATTAATGGTACTGCAATAAATTATATTTTTATCTGAACCCCAGAAACCATCAATAATGGCAGTTGCAGTGCATGTTTTGCCACTACCAGTTGAATGCCATAATAACATACCTTTTTTAGGTAAATCATTTGCATTAATTAATTTACAAATATTATTAACAATAGATTGAGGAACGGTTGGAGGATTAGTAATTTTATTAATAACTAAAGATGATTGTTGAGATATTGAAGAACTATCACTAATTTCAGAACTTATAATGAAAGAACTAAGGGAATTTTTCTTAATAAAGAAATCGGGAAAATAAATTTGATAAATTTTTTCCATAGCTTTTTCATCTTCATTGTGAAGATTATAATATTTTTTATAATCAGTAATTAATTTTTGATTTTTAATATATTTTTTAAGTTCGTTATATTCTTCTTTGATATTTGGGTCAGATATTCTAATAATATTTTGTAAATATAAATAATGTTCTTTTATTAAATCAGTATTAAAATAATTAAAATATTTAGGAAAATAAGTATAATATAAAAAGTCAAAATCTTTTTGTTCAACACATTTATTATAATCATTTTTAAAATCATCAAATTTATTTTCATCATGCATATGTTTCAATAATTCATTAACATCCGAACTATTATTAGGATTTAATTTTGATAAAATAATAGAAACATATTTCTTATAAATAGGATATAGAGTATAATTATAATATTCTGTTAAATCTTCTTCGCTAAAATATTTATTAAAATATTGTCTATATAATATATGTAATTCATCCATATCATATGTATCAGTTTTAAAGAAATTATTATAATCTATTTTAAATGTAACAAATGAACCTGGATTATTTAATAATTTTAATATAACATCCTCATCATTTTTATCATTAGGATTTAAATTAATAATAAAATAGACAAAATAAAGAAAATAAATATTTTTATTTAGTTTAATAATATCATCTTTATTTTTATAAATTTTAAAATATTTAGAAAAATATTTATGAAATAAATTATAAATACGTGAATATCTTTCATCTTCTTTATATTTTTTACCTAATAAAATTTGCTTACGAAATTCTGATTTATAAATATCATAATCTAATTTATAATCAACAAATGAATTAGGGTCATCTAAATATAATAAAATAGTATCTTTATCATCAACAGGGTCTAATTCTATTATAATATAATGAATATATTCATAATAATCATTCTTATGTAATGATTCATAATCATCTTTTGGCATTATTTCTAAGCTAATGCTGCTAATATTATCAGCATAAGATGTTTCATCATTTTCACCATTAGGAACACATCTATTTCCCTTACCTATCAATTCTAAAGTTTCAGGTGCATTTTTACTATTATAAAAATCATATAAGGATTGTTCTAAATTGTTTATATCAATTTCAGAATCAGGTGAAAAATATTTTGAAGATGATTGTTTATATTTTTCATCATTTTTATGAACATCCATTAATTTTTCTTTGGACATGCAATCTCTTGTAAATTCATTAATTTGTTTAAAAGAACATTTAGGATTTACTTCACATGTTTTTTTAGCATTTTTAATATTTTTCTTACTTATACTACCATTTTTATAATTTTTTTCACGTAAAAATTTATTACTTTCTAATAATTTTCCACATTCTGCATCGGTTTCATCTACCCAACAATTACCTTTATCAAATGTATTATGTCTGTTTATTGTATCTCCTACCCAAAATCCATTTGTTTTTTCACATCTTTTACGAGTATAAACATCTTTATAATATCTCTTATATTTGTCTTTGTCATACTCAACATTCGGAATTAATAATTTACAATTTTTTGATTCATCAAAACTATTTTCTTGTTTAAATTTTTCAACATCTTCATAATCATATGGATTTTTATCAGGACGTTCATATTCATACACTGAAATATCATTACATGTCTTTTCTCTTTTTGATAATTCATCTTGTATTCCTTTATATCCTTTATTTTTTGATAAATTCATTTTATAATAATCTAATTTATAAGCATATAAAAATTATAATTATTATTAAATATGTAAAATATATAAATGTAGGGTTTGGCATTATATGAATAATATTACTTAAATCAAATATAAATTCTGATATTTCTTCTAATCCAACTTCAATCATTGTATGTTTATTTTTAACAATCCATTTGCATAATTTTCGTTTATAATGAAATGGACGTTTTTGAATTATATTTCTTTTTAATGTCGTTGTTCTTGATAATAAATATACAGCAACCGATGCGGTTGTCGGTTCTAACATACGATAAGTTGTTATAAACATAATTTATAACTATATAAAAATAATCACATTTTTTTATTATATAGACGGGTCATATAATAATGTTTCTAGATATTCTGGTAATTCTTTACATTTCTTTTTTGTATATTTATTAATTATTATTATTATATCATTAATATCTGTTATTTTAAATTTATGATTTTTAGCTTTTCTGCTAAACCAATCATTTTTACCTTTCCTAATATAAATCTTTAATTTCTCTTCTTCAGTTATATCATATTTAACATCTAATATAATACCTTCATTTGTTTGTTTGAAACCTTCAATATGAATTGTTCCATTATGTTCTTTATCATGACATTCTTTACAAATATTAACTAAATTATGTTTTTTATTTTTATGAAAATTTTCAAAATAACCATTTTCATTACTAAAAGTTTGATAATTAATATGATGTGTATCTTCACTTTTATTTTTATTACAAATTTGACAAATATCCATAAATAATGATGAATTATAATTAGATGTTTTTGTTTCTACTAATTTATTATTAATTCCCAATATTTCTTTTCTTATTTTTTCTGCATTTGTCATAAAATTTATTGGCATATCCAATGATTTACAAACTTCAATTCCATAAATATTTGAACCTTGTCCTTCTTTTAATTTCCTTTCATATATAATCTTATTATCTTCTGTAATTTCTATATGCATATGATAAATCTTTAATTCTTCTCTATCTTTAATTAATGAGATTGTTGGCAATTCATGCAAATGACTTGTGAAAATAAATGATACTTTTTTATTTAATAATTCATTAATTGCTGCACTAACTATGCAAATACCTGAGATTGCCTCAGTTCCTGAGCAAATCTCATCTCCAATAATTAAACTATGTTTATCAGCTCTTTGAATGATATTTCGTAATTCTGTCATTTCTACAACAAAACTACTCATACCTTTATAAATATTATCATTTCCACAAATTCTTGTCATGATATGATTATAAGGATAAAATTTATAATTAACTGCTGGAACATACATCCCGGCTTGTGCCATAATTATAGATAAACCTATTGCTTTCATAAATGAACTTTTACCAGATGCATTAATTCCAAATAATAAAATTCCATTCTGATTTAATTCAATATCATTACCAATATATTCAACATCTGTTATAATTCTTTCTATAATAGGATGTCTCAAATTTTCAGCACTAATGAAAGAATTATCAGTTGTTAAATCAATACTAGGTTTATAATAACAATATTCAACGGCATTTTTAGCATTGCAACAAGTAATATCAATATCAATTAAATTTTTTATAACAATATCAATATCATCTTTAGTGGTTGTGAAAAAAGATAAGAAGTCATAATATTTTAAAATAACAATTGAATTAATATCATTTTGAGTTTTTCTAATGATATTAGATGCATTTGAAATTTCATTTGATGTTAATTTATAAGAATTAGTTGTTGTTAAAAATTTCTTTTCAAATTTATTCATATATGAATTTTCTTTTTTAGCTGCATTTTCAAATCTTTTTTTAGTTATCATAATAAAATAACCTTCGCTTTCATTGAAATCAATCTTACATAACGAATCATTAATATTACTAATTTTATTTGAAATAGATGTTAGTTTTTCATATGAATTTTTATATTTCAAATTCAAATCATCTAAGTCTTTATGAACTCCTTCATTAAAAATATTAGTTTTTATATCATTGGTATTATATTTAGAACATTCATCTAAATTTAAAATAGAATAACTTGAAATAATTTTATTGGCATTTTCAATTAATTCGGGTTGAGTTAATTTAAATACTTCAATTGCATTTTCTAAGGAAGATGCAAAACTGCCCCATTCGCAAGGTTGTAATTTTTTAAGAAAAATCTTTTTTTTAATTCTTTCCAAATCATTAATATTTGTAAGAAATTTATTGATTTCTTTATATTTTTCATTAATTAAATAATTTTCAATATTATTATATCTTTTAATTAATTCAAGTTTATTATTTGTTGGATTTAGAAATCTTTCTTTAAAAATTCGAGAGCCAAAAGCAGTTTTACAACGATTAAGAATATCAATTAAAGGTTTTTCGTTATTATTATTACTGATAATATTTAATTGAAGAGCGCTATTAAATTCAATTGCTAAATTTTTAGAATTATCAATCAATTCAGGAATTTGTAATTCTTTAATAATTTCATTATTATGTTCATATGCGAATTGGAGAAGACAACAAAAACTTAAACGACCCAAAGAATATTTTTCTAAATTGAGAAATTCAATAATGGATAACATAGATTTATTAATAAAAGATTTTTCTAAGATTTTATTTTGATAATCTATTTTTTTAATATTAGAACTTAATTCATAATCTTCCCATTTTGCATGAATAAGAGAATTATTATTAATAATATTAAGAATTGATTTTTTCGTTTCTTCTTTAATATTATCAGAAAGAATAAGAATTTCACATGGATTATAAATAGTTATTAATCTATATGTTTCATCTAATGTATATTGCGGGTCTGATTTTGAACTTGCATTTTCATATATAAACGAACGTCCGGTTGTTAAATCTACGCCAGTAATACCAACAATAAGAAGATTATCAATTTCTTCATAATAAAGGACCATAATATAATTACTTTTTTTAGAATTAATATTAATATTAGTAGCAGGACTTAAAATTTCTGTAATTTTTCTTTGAGGTTCAGGAGGTTCGGTAACTTGTTCAATTAAAATAATAGTATAATTATTTTGTAAGATTAATTGAATATATTTATTAATAACATAAATAGGAAATCCACACATAATTGGATTATTACGTGAAACATCTAAAATAGATTTATTCTTTCTTGAAACTTGGATATTACAAATATCAGCAATTTTATATAAATATCTAGAATTAGCATCAATATCATACAATTCAAAAAAAGAACCCACCTGAATTAGAATAATAGTATTTTCTCCATACTTCTTACGATACTCATCAAGATAATTCAAATAATCATCAACAATCATTATATTTCATCTTATTTATATTAAATATCTTTATATAAAAAAATATATATAATTAGGGCATTATGTATAAATATAAGAAAACAATAATAATAAATAATCGTAGAAGACGAATTTTCAGTAAAGAAAAATCAAATACAGAATATATATTATATAAAAAGGAATATATCACATTAAATGCTTATAATAAAAAGACTGGTGGTGGTTTAAGAGATTTAGTAACTAGTATTTTCAATAAAACAAAATCTGAAACAAATGAATTTGAAATTCTTAAAAATGATGATATGTTAAAAAAACTAAATTATGAAATATATATGTATGATGATAATAGTAAAATAATATCTTGGTATTTAAATTCAAATAATGGGGTATTATATAAATATTATAAAAATAATAGTACAATAATATCTGATTATTTAAAATCAAAACAAAAAATAGCTAGCAATACTGATAAAAAATATTGGATAATAACTAAAGAAACAGATATAAATATTACTGTGCATGGTTATACTATGGATGAATGGATAATCCAATATAGTAAATACAAAAATAACTATTATTTTACACGTTATTGTAAAATAAATAACATTACATTAAATAATTCTAATATTGAAGGAATGTATTGGACGTTTATACATATTTACCAACGTAGTCCTAGTATATTTTCTGACCCTAAACATACAAATCTTTATTTCCTTGATGATATTGGTTCTTGTTCTAATGAAACTAAAAAAGTATATATAAAATTGCAAAACCAATTATCAAAAAATTCTAAAACATTTTATATCATGACTGATTTAGATGAAAGTCAAAAAGATTTATATGAAATAAATAATTATTATGAATTATTTAAAGGTTGTTTTTTTAAATGCATATCTAAACCACTATTATCAGATAAATATGATATATCTTTTATATATTTGAACTCGACAATTACTGTAGATAAATTTAAAAAAATCTTTAAATAAAAATTGATATTTTTTCATTATTTTTTTGATATTAGTTGAATATATTGATAATTATTTTAGAAGTTTTATTTATTATTTATGACTTAAATAAGCAATATAAAGAAATTATTAATTTGAATAATATAATTCTTGAACAAAAATCTGAAATTATAAAAATTAATTGCACCAATCAAAACTTGATAATTATAATGATATTATTAGTAAAAAATATATTAATTTTTCACTTCGTATTATTCCTATTTATCAATTATTATTTGGTTAATATTACCAGTTATATTTATATATGTAAATATTATTGCAATTATTATAATAATAATACTTTATTCAGGACATTACTACATTAATAATAATGTAAAAGAGATTATAAATAAAAAAGTTATTAATATTAATAGAAACCAATGATGATATAAATAATATTAGTTTGAGTATTGATGAATATATATCAAATTATTCATATTTGATGTATATGAACAAAGATAAAAATGAACTATTAAATGAATTAATTGTTATTTTAATTCAGAAGAAAAAGAATGAATTAACAAATATTATGAATTCAAGATTAAAATCATTTCATGAAATTACACAAGAAATAGTTAAATACGAATTAGAAGAACTTAATAAAGATTTAGATGATTATATAAAAATCTTAGAAATAAAAATAAATGATATTAAAGAACAATTAATGATAATAGTTATTATATAAATAATTAATTAGGATATAATAACTATATTGGATTTACTTCTATAAGTAAATCTTGATAAAATTAATTATTTGGAAATGATAATGTTATTAAAATTATTAAAAAAAATCCGTTAATTTTTTTTAGCATCCCTGTTTTTAGCAGCCTTTTTTCTAGCACCTCCAGGTGTTAACTTATTAACATATTCTTTCGAAGCTTTAAAATCATTATCGAGAGTATCATCAACACCATCAGCAGTTTTCTCTACTAATTCTATACTTCCTGGCTGTAGTTTGGCAACTGTACTTTCAATTTCTTCCTTATTACCAATAATATGCATTGCATGGTTGTGATATATATTTCTAAGTGAATTTTTAGCATTATCACTATCACTATCATTTTTTAATAATAACCCTATTAATTTAGTTTTTATTTCGTCAAATGTGTCACTTTTAATATTTTTAGAATATCCTGCTAATCCAACTCTTGCACTATTAAATTGGTCATCTTCATATGATAATATACCATATTTATTTTTTTTATTATTATAACACTTATAATTCTCTTTTTTATCTACAAATATACCATATGATGCATGTAATATTTCAAATTCATCAGATGCATATGATAATGATGGTATATATAATACTTTAACACCTTTATTAATAAAAGCTCTATACATTGTTCCAGTTTTTCTTCCTGTTGTATCATCTGTTCCAAGATATCTTACGGATGAATCAAAATTTAATGAAAAAGAACCAATTCTTGCATTAACATATGTTCCTTCATCTTTTCTATATATTTTAGGACCATCTATAGCTAATGTATCATCATCCATATGTAGATTAATATAATCACCACTAACAGCTCTATAGCAATATATTTCACTTTTAGTATCTGGAGCTTTTGCAATTATATTATCAATATCTTCAATAAATGTACGCATTACTTCGTCCCATTCTTCATTTGTTAATATACCCCAAAAAATACTAACTTCATTGGGTTTGACTCTTTCAATATCATTATTTTTAAGAAAATCCCAATATTCGTTGATACTACTTACACCATCATGAGGATATCCAGGGTGGTTTAATTTTGTTTTAATTACAGGATTAAATCTATCTATATTTTTGTTAATAACAGCAAAGATTTGCTTGAAAAATGAATCTCCAAAACCATATAATTTTGGAGTTTTGTTATGAGGATCATCACCATACCATTCAAGACTATATTTATCTACCCAGTGACCTTTTTTGTCTTTAATTGATTCCAAACCTTCCTTACTTACCAGTTTACCAGCAAATGCTGAATAAAAATAAAAACATGATTTTTTTGTATAATCATTTATTACAATTTTATCAGTAAGAGACATAGATTTAATATGTTCATATTGTTGTTGAATAAATTTTGGTAAATTAGGAATATTATCAATAAAATGTTTTTCATATGCTTGTACAATATCCCGATTATATCCTTTATGAGAAAAATCTTGTAAACGTTCATTTTCTCCTTCATGATAATATTCAGAAGTAGTTGCTCCTATAGTATAAGAAGTTGTATTAGTATCATTACCTACTTTTTCTAAATCTGATATTTTATATTTGCAATGAGTATCAAATCTTAATATATTACTTACATTTTGTGCATTACTTATATTATTACTAATATATTGTATGAGTTTATCACCAAGTATTACATCAGAATTATAAAATTTTTCATTTTCACCAGGTATTCTTTTATTTTTTATATAAAAATCTATAAGTATATCATCTATTTTGCGGTCTTCTGTAATAGGTTCTATTGTTTTTGTAGTTTTTAAGTTATAGATACTTTGTTCATTTTCTTTTGATAGATCACTAATAATATAATTTTTTAAGTGGTTAAAATCATGTATAATAAGTGTAGCTTTACAAATATCAATTGGGTTTTCTGAATATCCTGCTATTGCACATGTATTTAAAGGTTTTTGATTTGCTTTATAAAATGCACCGCCTTTATGTGTTTTTGGTTTTACATATATAACACCATTATTAGTACTATCAAAATTATTTAATAATTCTCTTGCTCTTTTTACTTTTTTAGCTATATCTGCATTACCGGTAAAACCACCAATAAAGTTTTTAGATAAATTACTTTTCATTGTATTTTTTACCATAACTTTAAATACTATCTATAATATATTAATATATTATTTAGAACGATTAAAGTTAATTAATTATTGACATCTTAATTTTAAACAAATATATAATTAAAATACTCGATGATGCAAAAAGATTTAAGGAGATTAATAAGAAATCTTTAAATATCCATTAAAAAAATGATTTAAGGAGATTAATAAGATTTCTTTAAATATAAAAATGAAATATGTTAAAATCGTTATTAATGACACTATAATAATTGATGATATAAATGAAACTTATATTTGCATATATTTTCCGGAAAATATCAAAAATTATAAAAATAATAATTATATTGCATCAACAATTTATATAAATAGGTTCGATGGAACAAATAAAGATAATTATAATGAATATTCAAATGGTATAGAATTAAATAATTTCAAAATTGTAAATAACTTTAAAAAGATAAATTTTAATTTCAAAAATTTCATTAAAAATAATAGATTTGTTATTGATTATAAAAATAAAAATTTTAAATTTTATATTCCATTTTCTCAACAATCAATTTAAGGAGATTAAAAAATGATTATTTATTTTTATAACCGATTTAAAATAATTAAATGTCTGGCTTATCTATTATTGGTGTTATTATATGTATTTATATTGTAGTTAAAACATTTAAAGATGCTATTCAAATAAATAATAAAATATTGGAATTAAAATCAGAAATTATAAAAATTAATTCTATATGTGAAACTTTAGAATTATCAAAAATATGTATTATTTTTAATTATAATAAACTTGCAAATATTACATATATATTTTTGATAATTATTATATTAATAGATATTATATTATTTATAATTTGTTTAAATTATAATCCAAATGATATTTATAATTTGCAAATAAAAATATATTTATTACAGATTGTACCATTTATATTTATTATTTCATTGATTATAATATTACTAATATTATATTTAGGTAATAAATATAATAACAAAGCTATAATAAATATTAATGAAATAGAAAATTTAATTAGAAATAAAAAAGATGATATTGATAAAAAATATATTGATAACTTATTAATGTTATTAGATACAAGCGATGATATAAATAATTTAAATTTAGTTATAGATGAATATATATCAAATTATTCATATTTGCATAATTATAATAAATATTTAATGAATGCAAATAAAGATAAAAAGATATTTATTATTGAATTAGAAAGAAAATTAATTCAAAAGAAAAATAATGAATTAACAAATATTATGAATACAAGATTAAAAACATTTCAAGAAATTACACACGAATTAGTTAAATGTGAATTAGAAGAACTTAATAAAAAATTATATGATTATAAAAAATATTTATTAATAAAAATAATTGCTATTAATGAACAATCACAAATAAACGCAATTATCATCAATATTCATTAAAAAAAGGATTTAAGGAGATTAATAAGAATTTTTTAAATCAATTATAAATTTTCAAAGAAAGATTTATGTTTTTTGTAAGTTTTAATAGAATTATTTAATGTATTTCTTTTTAATTTATATTCATCTTTTTCAATTAATAGTTCAGATAATATAGTATCATTAATATTAAGTGGATTATCATTATGATAAATATCACACATTATATATCTACTAAAATTATCCATTATATAATTCTGAAATTTACGTAATTCATCAGGTCTATATTCATATTTAAATTTTTCTAAATATGATTTAAACCAAATATCAATATGTTTATAATGATTTTTGATAATTTGCGTATATTCATTAATAAGATAATTTTGTAATTTTTCAAATCTGGCTAATTTATATTCATTGTTAATTTCAAATAAATTATTAATATTAATAATTATTTTATTAATGATATTATTTTTATATTCTTCATATATATTTGTTATATGTTCCATATCTTCATTGTATTTTGAATAATAATTATAATTATAATCATAATTATAATCAGGAATAGAATTAGAACTACCATCGCGTATAAATGCTAATCTAGGTTGTAATAATATATTAAAAAAAGAATTATTAGTTTTAATAAATTCTAATAATTCTTTTAATGTTATATCTTTACCTAGTTCATTTAATTCATTTTCTAATTTTATGATTTGGTTATTGGTTTTATTGATGGCGTCATTTTTCCAATTAGTATTTATAAAATCATTAAACATATCATCAACAGAAATTAATAAATTTTCAAGAGTTATATTTTTATTTATTTCTTCTTTTAATGAATTATCATCAATAGTATTTAGAAGATTATTTTCAAACCATACATTTTCATTAATATCTTTATTTCTATGACTGATTACTCCAATAACCTTTTTAATATTTAATTTTTTAATTTCATTATTTTTCATTAAAATTCTATCTACAAATAGTTCTATATCATCATTATGTAATAAATCAACCATAGTTAAAGCAATTAAACAATCTTTTGTTTTATTAGCATCATTTACCATACCTAATGCTTGATTTGCAGTTAATCTCGTAGTATTTGCTGGTATTACACAAATAATTAATGTATTTGGTTGATTAATATATTTATTAATAATATTTTTAGATTTGTCTCTCATATCAGCAGGATATTCAATAATACCTGGTAAATCATAAAAAGTACTATTAATAACATATTGATTAGAAATTTTGATATATAATTCATCATCAATAATATCATCAATTTTATTCATAATTGCTGCTACATGCAGTTTTGTTTTTTCTTTATCTGTTAATTTGATTGTATTATCTTTAAAAGTAATGATATATTCTTCAATATCAGAATTAAAAAGTTCAATTTTAATTGGGCATTTAGTGCATAAATTTTTATCAATTGGGAAAATATCACATTTTAAGATATTTCTAATTAAAGAAGATTTGCCAGAACTTTCATTACCTATATTAACAATAATAGGTAATTTATATTCATCGATTGGAATATTTAAAGTTTTAAGTTTATTAATAAATTTTGTATATTTAGATTTCTTCATTTTCTCAAAAAAATTATTGTCATTATAAAACATAGTTTTGGTTGTTTGTTCTTGAGAAGATTTAATTGTTTTACCTAGTAATTTTAATGTATCAAAAGCTAATTCTCCTGCATCAGTTTCTTTTGCATTAATACATTTATTAACTAAATTTAAAGAATCAAAAATTAAATCTTTATTTTTTAATAAATTCATTGTTAATAAATATAATAATGAATATTTTTTATATAATTGTTTTATATTAAAAAATGATTTATTATTATTTTTTTTAATATAAAAATCTATTATATAAATGTCTAATCAAATTTTCAAATCTATTAATAATGCTATTGAATTTTATGAAAATAGATTATTTAATCCTAATAATATTCATTTGATGATGTTCCCTCATTTAAGAGAATTAACAATAAATAAAGTTGAAGTTCTTAAAAAAATATTAGAATTAATAGGAGATAAAGATGATAATTATTATGAACAATTTTATAATAATAATTTAAAAGATTTGATGTTAAACCATATATTTAATGAAGGTTTGCATAAATATAAATTTGTGCCATTTTCAGATATTAATGATTTTATAAAAAAAATAAAAGATTATGAATGGATTGATGGAACAAAATTAATGAATGAAATTAAGCTTGTATTAGAAGATAATATTAAAAAATTACCAGAAAGAAAAGAAAAAAAACCTAAAACAAAGAAAAAACATATTACATCAACAATTAAAAAATTGGTATGGAATACTAATATTGGTGAAGAAATAGGCAAATCTAAATGTTTATGTTGTAAATCAACTGATATAACACAATTATCTTTTAATTGCGGTCATATTATTGCAGAATCAAATGGAGGTGATACAATTGTTAGCAATTTAAGACCTATTTGCCAAAATTGTAATTCAAGTATGGGAACAAAAAATATGAATGATTTTATGGAAACACTTAAATAAATATAAAAAGAGATTTAAAGAATTATTATCATCTCTTTAAATCAATTGCGCATACTTAGGATATCTTTCAAAGATAGATTTAATTTTTGGAATATTTTTTTTATTAGGATAACATCTGCTTTTGCTCGATGTTGTTGAATTTCATCTTTATTGCATATATGTTTATATAAATTGATTAATTTATTTGATTTTATTTCATCTTTTATAAATAATCTAATTTTATATAATGTATCTATTCTTATAACTTCATAATAATTGATAATATTGTGATATACTAATATTGGAAAATCAAATCTTTCGCCATTATGAGCAATTAATATTGGATTTTCCATATATTTCATAAAATTAGCAACATCATTTTTAATTGTATTATAATTATTATCACCATCTAAATTTAATTCTTCTTGTGTAATTCCTGTTATATGTGAAGTTGTTAAAGTATGTTTATTTTTTATTAAACCTTTGCTTAATACTGTATTGAAATTATATTCATAAAAATATCTTTCAATAATTTCAACATTTTCAGGTAATGTAAAATCTTTAGTTTCATTTATAGTATTAGTTTCAATATCTAAAATTATTATATTATTTTTCATTTTATTTTCAATGACATCACATAGGAAATAATTAAATTTCAAAATTTGATTATTAATAAATTGATAAGTATATTTAATACCAGTCATCAAATTAATAATTTCCATTTTATTTTGAAAATAAAAGTTATTATTATAAAGCATTGTTTGAAGTATATATTTAATATCAATATTTTTAGCAAATTTAAGTTCAATTATATTTTTATCTTTATTATCAAAAACATCAATAATTCCATGAATATTTAAATGATTATTTCTTGTCTCAAAATCCAATAAATAATTAGGTTTATCAATTGTAATATTATTTATATGATTATAATAATGTTTAATAGATGATAAATGATTAATCCAATCAAATTTTAAATATCGCTTACATTCATTATCAATCTGATATTTATATAAAACAATATTAAAAATAATTTCTTCTTTGTTTTCATCAGATATTAATGATTTATATAAAGATGAATAAAAGACTGAATCATATTCACATAAATCAATAGTAATAATAATTTGAATATAATTCTTATCTTTCAAATTTATTTTAGATTTAATATAATTATAAAAAGATATTTCATCTTTCTTCAATTTATTTTTATTTTCTTCAATTGATTTTAAATCTATCATATTGATATTATCAATTAATCCTCGTTTTTTCAATAAACTTATACCATAAGAACACTTATCATATTCCTCTTTTGACGAAATAGCATATATATCTTTAATTTTTTGCATACCATTTGCGATATAATCATCAATTGATTTATTATTTTTATACCAATAGAAATTAAATAATTCATGAAAGAAACAGCCATATAATGCTGAATATTTATTAAATTCATATATTTCATTTTCATCATCTTCATCCAAAATAAATAATTTTTCTTTTTCAGTTGTAAATTTAAATTCATTTTCAAATTTATAATAATTATTTTCATTGAAATATTTATTATTATTGATAGTATCTACAATTGGAAATGATAAATCTTTAGAATTTTTTTCCAAATCTATTTTTGAAATAATAATTTCTTTATTTGAATTATATAAATCTTTTGGAACTTTTCTGATAAATGGAAAAATTTCTTTATGTTCATCAACATAGATAATTAATTTATTTATAGCTCTTGTAAAAGCTACATACCATAAATATTTAAAGATATTATAATCTTCTTTAGTTGGTTTTCTACTGAAAGTTTTTAAATGATAATTGATACATAAAATCTTTTTGAATTCTAATCCTTTTGAACTATGAATAGTTAAGATATTTACATGGTCATCCTTAGCTTCAATTTTTTCATTTAAATCAAAAGTAGTATTTTTACCTGCATCTTTGAAATATTGGACATATTTGATATCATTATCATAAAGAAAATTGCATATTTGTTGTAATCCAATAGATGCATTATTTTTGGATAATTTAACAGGACCAATAATTGCAATATCTTTTAATGGATAATCGCCTTTTTTAATTTCATTTAATATATGAGTTTTAATATCATCAATAGAATTTATATAAATATAAGGTTTCTCATCTTTAATATCAGTTTTGCATTCCATTGATGGTAAATCATTATGTGGTCGTAGATATTTGCAAAATTCAACAATTTCATTAGAAGACCTATAATTATTTATAAGTTGATGATTAGAGATAGAATGATTTAATAAGAATTTATCAGAACCGCCTTGAAATTGATAAATAGATTGATTAGGGTCTCCTACAAGAACTAGAGGAATTTTTAATTTATTACAAATTTCTAAAATTAGATTATATTGATTTTCGTTAATATCTTGAGCTTCATCAATAAAAATAATTTTACAATTCTTAAAGAAAGAAATATGACTAATTTCTTCATTCTTAATTAATTTTAATGTTGATAAAATAAGAGTATTTAAGTTATTTTCACTTGATTTTTTACTAATATTTTTAGATATTAAGCATGCTAATTTATGAACAGTTTTACAATTATAATTGCTAAATAAATCAGAAATTCGTTTACCTTTTTCAATAAAATCATTTTGAGCTTTATTTGAAAATGTAATAATAAGAAAATCACTCTTTTTAGTAAAATTATGAATGCAATAATCAATAATGGTTTTTGTTTTACCACAACCCGGATTTCCTATAATAGTTGTATTATCAATTATAATATCCAACATGATTAATTATCATCTTAAATACTTTTTAAATATCTTTTCATATTTTAAATTGATTTAAGGAGATTAATAAGAATTCTTTATATCCTTTTTTATATAAAGATATAATTTAAAGTAAAAATAATATAAAAAAATGGTTTTTTACAATTATATAGAAATTGGAACATCTGATTTTGATACAGAAATTCAAAAAGATAATAATTTAATTATAGATATTATAAATTTATATTCAAATATTGGATATGATTTTATATCTAGAACAATAGATGATGTAGTATTAAAATTAAATTTAACAAAAATTAAAAATAAAACAATTTTTACAACTGAATTAAAAAATTATTATATACCTGATATTCCTGAAAATTATGATATTAATAATTTACCACATCAAAATACATTAGAAGGAGCAAAAGAATATTGTGTTAAACATAATTATTCAGGTATAACTTATCAAGATAATATTTATCAAGTTAGAAA
>Ga0207934_1000040_pt1 | contig 28847 bp, 33 predicted proteins | sample LakMenE22Apr09ns_FD_150724 | JGI IMG/M metagenome (GOLD analysis project Ga0207934, IMG submission 150724) | Freshwater microbial communities from Lake Mendota, WI - 22APR2009 deep hole epilimnion (SPAdes) | ecosystem: Environmental > Aquatic > Freshwater > Lake > Epilimnion/Euphotic zone ... | reverse complement strand
ATCCTATCTACATATTGTTTTGTAGCAGCACCTAAAGCAGTGTCAGGATCTGCATTAAGTATCAAGTCTCCAAACATTGTATCACCAGCTTTGTTAATTGGTGTATATCCTAAGTCTGTCCCTCCACCACCACCTGTGCCAGCAGGACCTTGAGGTCCAGTAGGGCCCTGCTCTCCTTGTATACCTTGTGCACCTTGAGAAGCAAGTAATGCCCAATGTGTTGTATCTAAGTCTGGAGTTGTAGTTCCTGATGTAGCCAATATACAAAACCAAGAAGCTCCATCATATCCCACAGCATCATCTGCAACATAAGATGTCTCTGAAACCCAAGAACCTTGCCACTCTAATCCAGCAGGACCAACAGCACCTGCTGTTCCTGGAATACCTTGTACTCCTTGAGGACCTATTGGGCCTTGAGGTCCTTCATTGCCCTCTGAACAACATAGACCTCTTACTTTTCTTTCTACAGATGTTACTCTTTCTTGTATTGACTTTGCCATCTTATTATTATTTAATTGTATACTCTTATTTCTATTGATACTGGATAAACCCAATCATTTTCAGAAGCACCACTATCAGTAGTTTGGATTAAACTTACTCTTGTTGAAGATATTCTAGAAGCTGCTAGAACTACTCCAAAAGATCCAGTGGGTTGCACTTGTACAAAAACAGCAGTTTTATCTGCAGTAAATAACCCTGATGAGTCTATATTATATATACCAATACCATCATAACTAAGTGTAATTGTACCTAGTGTATTTTCTAAAACAATTGGAGGTTCTACAGAAGCACCTGTTCTTTTTAATAAAGCTGTATACACTTTATATGGTCTTGAATCTACAGGTACTTGCAATTCCCAAACAGCATTTTCTTCTGTATTATCAGTACATACATAAATATCCCCATTGTCTAATATCCATCTACTACTAGATACAAATCCTCTAGTAATATCATCATTAACTCCTGGAGTAAGTGTAAAGTTATGACTCACTTCTCTAATAGTAAATCCGTCTTGTTGCATAACATACTGTCTTCCTGCTTCCCATTTTAATTCGTAGTCTATAGAACATACTTGAGCAATACCACCATTACCACCAGTTTCACTATTAGTAGTTCCTTTTTGTAATCTTGAGCCATTATCAAAAAGAATTTTAGCTCCATCATTAAACTCTACATTATTTGTAGTTGTACTACCTTGAGTTGTAACTGCTTGTAAGTCTCCTGCTGAAGATATATTTATGTTTTTTATTTTAGAATAGAGGTCTACTACTCTTTGTTCTAAATTTTTAATTGCATAAAGAATTTGATTGTTCATGATATTAAGTTTTAATTATATATTCTTTTCCCTGTTTTATCTGATTGTAGATATTTCTTTTATTCTCTCTTGTTAACCTAAAACTATAAAATAATTTATTCTCTATTGGTACTCTGTTTTTAGACCAATGTAACTTATAAACTACACCATTTGTTTCTTCATTAAGACAATAAACTATTTTTTTTGTTGCTTTAGCATCAGGACTTCTTTCCCATAATTTCTTAGTCTCACCCCAATTAGGTGGAAGCATTGGTACACCATCTTTATTAAAAGTGAGTTTCTTTTTTACTCCTTGTATAAATAAGGTTCCAAGTTTTGCTGGCAGAGTAACTTCTTCTCCTGCAATAACTTTCTTCATTAGAAAATCCATATACCCATTAGCAATAGGAATAAAAGTATCAATCTCAATAGGTTTCTTTACTTCTTTAGAATACCTTTTAAAAGAACTTCTTATATTTAGATTTGTTTTCTCCATTATCTATTACCTCACTCAGACCTTTGAGTATCTTTTGATTTATTTTCTTTTTTCTGACCAAAGATAACAATAATTTCTTGAACACAGATGTCAATTAATGGTTCAATTAAATCACCATCAATATCAAAAGTGTGGTCAGGAGTTGGAATACAATCTAAACATTCTTGGCACTCTTCACACATAGAAGGATAGTAATGTGCTTTTAAAGGATCTTCAGCAAGAAGTTTAATCTTTACTATTCCTGGATTTTTCTTTAGGGGAAAGTAAAGGTAACCATTCTCAAATAAGTACTTAGGTTTAGTCCCTGTGTACTTGTTTCCTTTTAAATAAAGAACACCTTGTCTTGTTACTTCTTCTATTCTAATACTGTTTTCTATAGACATAACATATTCAATGTAGTGTCTATTAGAATCTGTTAATATTCTTGGTATTTTAAATTTAGTTCTATAAACATCACAACCTAAATCTCCAAGACAAGGGCACTCATGATTAGGTACTTTAATTAGTTCAACACAAGGAAGAACAGTATAGTTCCAATCACTAAGTCTTTGTTTCTTTTTTAATTGTTGAGAAAGTAATTGCATTCTAACAGACAATGCTTTATTATAAACATGTCTGTCAGATAGTCTAGATTCATCACTAGACACCCCTTTAGAATAAAGAGATTGAATTCTTTCTACTATTTCAGCTATTAACATATTAAACTATTTCTATAATGATACCATCATCTTCTTTTATTTCAGCAGCAAAAGAAATAGCTGAACTTCTAAAAGAAGAATTAATGTTGTATATAATTACTTTAGGGTAATCCCCTTCTTTAACAAATGCTGTAGCTTTCTTTACAGTCCAATCTGTAAAAGTTCTAATGTAGTTTACAGCAGCAGTTTGTTTCCCTACAGGAACAGAAACTAAAACTAAATCATATTGTTTTCCAATACCATGTTTTTGTTCTAATCTTTTATTTTCATTAGGAAAAAAAAGTTTAAAAATACTGTTACCTATAATCTTTTTAAATCTGTGTAATTGTAAATGTTTCATGACTTAATTGTTTAATGTTAATTTTAAAATACTTGTTACATCATCAGTTTGAATACTAGTAAATTTACCATCTAAACCTAACCATATAATTATCCTTTTACTAACTCTTACTCCTATTTGTTCTAGCAGTAATTGATAGTAAGAAAGTTGAACTACATAATGATTTAAAGGACAATCTAATAATGCTTCAAAAGGAGCTAACATAGTCTTGTTTTTATAATTCTTAAACAAGTCTTTATTGGTCTTGTAATCTGCAATTATATATGATTGTGTTTTAGTGTCAAATAGGATGATGTCTGCTGTACCTGCAAACATGTACTTAAAGTGGTACATTCTAAGTTCTGCAGCTACTGGAATAATGTGTTCTGGTACACTTTCCCAAAAGGCTACAAGAGCTTCTTCTTGAGGACAGGAAGGTTTTAAACTTCTGTTAAATTGGTAGAGTTCTCCAAAGGCATGTACTCTATGTCCTCTATCCCTAGACTCTTGGTTTATGTCAGCCCATTGTTTTAGGACTTCTTCTGTGGTAATCCCTAATTTTCTAGCAGAATAAGGGGCAATTGCTTCAGCATCAAAATGCTCATAATACTCTGAAATTAAACCTGAGACAGATGTCTTAATAGGTTTATCTTCAACAAAGTACCTATGCTTTTTTTCTTCAAAAGTCAAGGCACTAAAAGGCTTTGTTATTTTTTCTAATAAATCCATATCACAAAGATATGGTTTTATTTTATTTCTCTACTTGAAAGACAATCTTTTTTATACTGTTAACTACTTTAAGAAATCTTTTTGCAATATCAAATCCCATCTTTTTAAAATTCTCAAATACAATAGAGTAGAACTCTATTGCACAACAGAAACCAGTAAAGATTAAAGTTACAGTTAGATCTTCTGTACTTACATTATCAAACTTAAAAGTCTTTATAAAGAAGACCTTTTCAATTCCCCAAACTCCTAAGATAGCACTAGCATAAGTGAAGGCTTTTACAGCTGAGAGTTTAAGTTTATCTGAAGAAATTAAAGCTGTACCTTTAAGGGAAGGGTCTAATTTTTCTTCATCTTTTTTAATTTTCCAAGATGCTATTATACCTGTTATAAAATCTAGTATAAAAAATAATAATAAAAGTAACAAAGCTTTTTGGATTGAAGTTAAAACAGAAGCTACAACTATTGTACTTCCTGATATAACTCCTGATGGACTTGATGCCATTGCTTTTAAGTTAATTCCTAACTTAAGAAAATACTTAGTGTATAGACTTAACCATTCCATAATGCTGCTTTTTAATATTATTATAATGTTGTATGACTTTTTCATAGTAATAGTCTTTACAAAAATAGTTAAAATATTTTACCTTCCTTGTCCTTTATAAAGTTTTTTATAGTTTTTTGAAGATTTAAGTTTAGATACTTTAGACTTTGCGTGAACTCCTGGTCTACTTACTTTAATTTTTACTTTCTTTTCTACTGTGTTAGTTTGTTTTGCCATGATTTATAGTATTTATATTTGTATTGCAGCTCCTATAAGTGTGCAGTCTAAAAATGCAACTGCACTTTTTGGAACTAGTTGATTAGATGCATATGCATTAAGATTAGTTGAACCTAAATTATACTTTGCAAGTACTTGTGCTTTAGTCATACATTGATTAGCAGCAGGAAGAGTTACAAGATGAGATTGACCTGCTAGTAGAGGAAGTCCACTAGTTGATATATCTAAATGACTAATCATTTGATTTGCTAATAAATCATTCCAAGCCATTATTTCTCTAATTGTTTTATTCTATTCTCTAATTCTTGAATCTTAGCAACAAGTACTTCTATATAATTTACAGATAACATTTTATTTTCTCCTTCAGATACTTGATCAGGATATTTTTCTTGAATTTCTTGTGCAACATATCCTATGTGTACTTTGTCATCTCTCTTGTCTTTCCAAGTAAATTTAATAGTATCACCATCTTGTTCTATAATATCTTTTAGTCTAGCATCAGAAGAATTAAAAAATCCTAAAGCTGTTACATTTCCAACATTAGAAACTGTAAAAACAGTACCACTTTGTTTTATTACTCCATTTAAAACTGTTTCAGTTATTTGGTCATTACCTAAAACAGCTTGGTTGTTTTTAGTTGTAAATGAATTATACCCTATAGCAATACTATTGCTAACAGTGGTTACTTGTGGGGATATGGTATTATCATCTTGTGATCCAAGAAAAGTATTTCTAGCACCAGTTACAGTATAACCTGCTTTGTAACCAAGTCCTGTGTTTAAGCTTGAATTTATATTAGCTTTAAGTGAATCTACACCTATTGAAGTGTTATATGTACCACCAAAATTTGAATATGATGCATATCTACCAACAGCAGTGTTTTGATACCCAGCAACATTACCTTGAAGTGCACTTGAGCCAACAGCAGTGTTCCAATTTGCATCAGTATTCTGTCTAAGTGCATCTTTACCAACTGCTGTATTTTCTTCTCCACTATTGTTTGTTTTAAGTGCTTCAGATCCTATTGCAGTATTTTGAAAACCTATTGTATTAGCTGTAAGTGTTCCTATACCAAGTGCTGTATTGTTATTTCCAGTGTTAAATTTAAGAGACTCAAACCCTACTGCTGTATTATAAATGCCAACAAAAGGTATTGTAGGATCTACAGAACTAGATTCTCCTACATTATTTAAAAGAGCATTTACTCCAATAGCTGTATTTTGAAAACCTCCAACATTATTTGCTAGAGCACTTTTACCAATTGCTGTATTATTATTTGCAGTATTTACTTTAAGAGCATCTATTCCAATTGCTGTATTATTAACTGCGCTATTGGGTACAGTTGATCCCTTACCAACAGTTAAACCATTAACTACTAAGTCTTCAGTAAAACTTTTTATTCCTGCAAATGTTTGTGGATCAATTGTTACTACTCCTCCAAAATTAAGTGAAGCAGGTTGTAAGTTTAAAACACTTCCTGTTATTGTAGCTCCATTTACATTAGGTGCAGAACCTATAGGATTTAATGTTATTGTTCCTCCAGTCCCAACACCAATAGCAGTTCTGAAATCTGCAGCACTTAAAAGACTTACTGTATTATTTGCATTAGCTCTTAAGAATGTTATTGCTCCAGGATTTGTTACTGTAAAAATATTTGATCCAATTGTAGTTGCTCCTAAATTGGTTCTTGCTCCTGTTGCAGTAGTTGCACCTGTTCCTCCATTTGCAATAGCTAAAGTACCAGCTAATGTAATTATTCCAGATGTGGCTGTACTTGGAGTTAATCCTGTTGTCCCTCCTGAAAATGAAGTAACTGCTGAAGTCAAGTATGTACTTGTATCATAACTAATAACACCAGCAGTAGATTTTACAAACCCTGTTCCTGATAAAGTATTTTGTTTAGATGTTGCTAAACCACTATATAAACTATTTACTGCATTATCTCCTGAGTTGTTGTTAGTTGTATTATTAAGAACAACTAATTTTGCATCAGTAACATATCTTCTATTTGTTGAATCAGCTATATCAGCAGTAGTTGCATCTGCTCCTACTGTAACTAATCCCTTAGAGTCATAAGTAATTTTTGTTTTAGTTGCTCCTGTTATTGCAGTATTTGGAGTAAGTTTATCATTAAATGTTGTCCAATCACTAGCTGTCAATAAACCTCTTCTATTTGTTGCAGAAGATGCATTTGGAATATTAAATGTATGAGTAATATCAGTTGAATTAATATTAAAATCGTTACCTAATGCTCCTGTTGCAAATAATTGTGATGCAGATGTCAAACCATTTAATGAAGCAAGACCTGTTGTAAATGTACTTTGTATTGAACTTAAGTTAGAATTTTGTGTATATAATGTAATAGTATTTCCTGAACTTAAATTTTTAGGGTAAAACCTAATAGCAATTCTGTCAGAAGTTGTTAATGGTGCATACTCTGGTACAGCACATGTAAATGTATATAAATCAACTGTTGTTCCATTTGTTATAACCTCAACTAAAGAGGTGGCTAAAACATAAAATGTAGATCCATTATAAACTTCAACAGTTGCATAAACTTGTAAAACATTAGAAGCAGATGCAGATAAATAACACTGAAAAAGCCAAACTCCTGCAGGTACAACTTCTTGAGTTGGTTTACCTATATCTGTAATAAAGTTTGCAAATGCAACATCATTTACAGTTCCTGATGTAAAATTAGCACTAGTACCTAAATTTGCTCCAGTAGATAATTGATAAAAGTTATTTGCATCTATAGTTCCTTGAGATGTTCCTCCATTACAATAGTAAACTTGTCCTCCACCTCCTCCTGCTATTTCAGGAAAGGAAGCTAGCTGACCATCCCCTCTTATATATTGTGAAGCTAATCCTGCCCCTGTTACTGTAAGAGTATCACTTGATGTTACAGGACTATTAGTAACTTGAAATGCACTTGGCATACTTAGTCCTACAGATGTTACTGTTCCACTAGTAAGAGTTGGAAATGTTGCAAGTGTACCATTACCTCTTAAATATTGAGAGATAGTACCTATTGGATATGGGTAATATGCAGTAGAATCTGTTGAACCATTAGCCTTTAAAAACTGAGATGACGTGCCACCTACTACCTTATCCACTTTTAATGCATCTTGAGTGTCAACATAACTTGTTGTAGCTAATCCATTAGTAGATGGAATAACAGGTTTGTTCAATATCTGTGCATCTCCACTTGTAGCATTCCAATCAGCCTTGACATTAACTTCTGCTCCTGTAGCAATCCCAGCTAATTTATTCTTTTCAGCAGTTGTATAATCATTTAAAGTAGCACCTGCTGAAGTTCCATTTCCTAATGGAATAGTTGCATCTGTTCCTGTATCACTACTAATAGTAAAATTAGTAGTTGTTTGAGTTGGAGATAAATTAGTAACACCACTAGCAGAAGGTTCTTCTACTAACAAATGTCCTGTGCCTAAGTCTGCCCAATAATTACTATTAGTAGGAGGATATTGATTATCATTTATAAGACTTTTATATACATGCCCTTCAAACCATACAAAACAATCTAAGATATAAGGATTACCTAATGCCACAGAATGATTTGTAGACCACTCTATAGCACTTAAAGGAGAGTCTAAATCACTCTTTCTTATTAGACATTTTATTTGATCAACTAACCAATTAATGTCTTTCTTTATTTTTAATAGTTCTAACATGAGATATAATATTATTTTGTTAAATCAAACAGTAACATACATTTATCATTGTAATGAGGATAACCTTCTTGACAATTTTCATTAATTAAATATACAGGATTCATATAAAAAGGAGCAATCATTAAATTAATACACTTCCAACCTCCATCTATTATATCAGGATTTTGACTCCACTTAGTAAAACTAGTTGCTAATAGATATTTACTTCCACTTCTTTTTATATTTTCTAAAGCTTTTAATACATTTTCATTACTTAAATGTCCTAGACAATCTCTAACAAAAACTAAATCTGCTTTAGGTAACTCATCTTCAATTAAATTTAATACAGTAAAAGATTTATTAGGATACTTAGTATTATTACTTTGTATTAATTCTTCAACTATATCTGCTCCTAAATAATTTATTTCACTTAAATCTACTTCTTTCATCCAATTAAAATCTCCACAAGGAATGTCTAACACAGATGTGATCTCATATTTTTTAAAGAGTATAGATAACTCTTTTCTTAATACTTCTGTATTTTGTAACTCTGAGCCTGAACCACTTTTACTTTCAGCAGATGCCCAAAGGTTATCAGTATAAATTTTTGTAAAAGTTTCTTTTATCATATTTTTATATTAAGATTGTTTGTTTTCCTGTTTCTTGAACTTCTTTCCAATAATGTGAACTTGCTCTGTTTTCATCTATTTGAAGTGTATCATTATAAGGAAGTCTAGTCATATATTTTGCTTTATAAAAAAGATTTACATCTTTTTCAGAAACTCCTGCATTATGTAATATAAAGTATTTTTCTACAGAAGAAATAGGATCTGTACTCCAACCAAAATCTAATCTAGAATCTACTTTTGTTTCATAACCTTTTAACCAAATGTTCCAAAGCAAAGACCACATTCCTGCTGTCCATTTCTGTATTGGATAATCATTAGGATATTTTTCAACATGAAACTGTTCTGTATTACAAAAGTAAGAATAAAGTTTGACACTATCACTCTCTACTTTATTCCAAAATTCAAAACTTTCTCCTATAGTAACATACTGAGCTCCTCCTGAATGACTGTTTAATAATTTAGGTATTAGTCTATCTATACCTATAATCTCACACATCTTTTTATAAATATGGTTACCTTTTTGTTGGATGTAATCATAGTTAATATAAGAGTTTGTATTACTTAAATACCATACATTACCTGGCATTGCCCAATCTACTTCAGGAGGTCTTGTAAACACTATGTCACAATCATGTAGAAACAATCTTTGACCTATAAGATCTGGGTTTGCTTTCATATGACTACTCATAAGATTGAAGTAAATAGAAGGAACATAACTCTTATCTGCTCTAGTATCATTATAAAAAAAGAACCTGACTGTATTATAGTGGTTTTGTAGTTTTCTCCAAACTTCAGGGACTACATCATTATCTATAGCACAAAGGATGTCAATCTTATTAGGATTGACACCATGTTTCTTAAAATTATTTATTACTACTTCCACCTGCCAAGTGTAAAAATTATTTGCAGGTTGTGCACAAATATATCTCATATCTTATATCTTATTATTCACAGGTATTTGCAGAAGATGTTGGGAAGAAATTTCCTGGAGTGCCACCTTCACTATATGTATCATAAACAATAGTAAAATTTCCTTGTCTTACTCTAAGATTAGTGACTAAAGTTCCTCCAAATGTTACTGAATAAACAGGATTAGGATTGTTTTCTCCTTGCCATCCTACATAAGTTCCATAAGTTCCTATATTTGTAGTTTCACCTATATCTAATTGTGTAACACCAAATACACTTGTAGCAGGTATTACAGTACCATTATTCATAGTAGAATATGAAATAAGATATATCTCTGATTGATAAACATCTACTGATTCTCCCATAATTAAAGAACTATTAAAATCTATAGTACCGTCAAAATAACTTTCTCTGTCAAAATAATAACTACTAAAAGTTCCACAAACAGTTATAAGATCAGGTAGTTCTATTACTGTTGCAGTTATTCCACATAATGGTGGAAGAGTAGTAGTAATATTTTCAAAATTATGCTCAAAACAGTTATTAAAATACGAAGTTAATCTACTTTGATTATATGCTGGTATAGTTATTATTTGTTCTATAGTATTAGAACTTCCATTTGTAAATACTACATTAAAAGAATAAGCTAACGAAGTTATTGTGCCACTTGCAAAGTCAATATATGCTGGAAGTAGTTTATTACTCAATGTTGCTACAGTTGAAGAAGAACTAAAAGTAAAGTTCATAGGAATTGAATAATGAAATTCTTGAAGAAACATATCTCCTGGGGCTGTAAATCTTGTCAAAGACGCTGAAGATGCAGTGGGGTTTATTGTTCTTCCAGCAGCTACAGCAGTAAAGTCTAGAACAGCATTAATAACTATATTTATATTTCTATCATTTGTTGCTGTCCAATTTATACAGTGTTCTTGAGTGGTGAAAGATAGACCTATATAAGTACCTTCCCCAGCTTCACAATTTCCTAAAGACACAACTTCAGCATAGCCCCCAATTGTTGATGCTGGGAATGGTATATCTACCACATACCCTTCTAATAGTATAGATTTTGGCACTGGGGTTGGATTTATTTTTGATCTTTCATAACCATTATTGCTTATGTTATTATGATAGACATATACATCAAATGGTCCTGTACCTGATTGAGCTTCTGTTAATTTTATAAGTACGGTCATCTTGTTTTATTTAAAATTAGTTTCTAAAAAATTTTCTTATTGCAATAGCATTAATTCCTGTGTTCCAATTATATAACCAAGTTCTAACACCAGTTGAAAAATTAAAACTTACAGCTTGATCTGAGTAAGCATTAAGTCCCCAAGTAGTACCTGCAGGAAGAGTCACTCCTAAAGAAGCTCTAACTCTGTACATCTCTTCTAATTGAAATATATTAGGTAGATCCCAATCACTATACCCTCCATCTACTAGTGCTCTACATGCAGCAATAGCTCCAGCATGATTATATCCTCCTAATGAAGGTAATCTTAATACTATTCCATAAGAATAATCAGGGGCTACTTCTGTAATTATTCCTCCTTCATAAGTTTGACCAACATATAATGGAGAAAATGGACTAACAGTAGTTGTAGTAGTTGTAGGACCAGGAAGAAGTGTTACATTCACATCTACATAATCAGTGCAACCTTCTCCTCCAGTTGCTACAGATTTTACTCTAACTTTAACTGTATTATTTGGTACTATTGTTATATAACCAGCAACTAACTGTGATTTTGCAACTTCTGCTTCGTGTCCTATATAATTAGTTCCATCACTACTTATAAATAAATCATAAAAAGGACCTGATTCTACTCCTGCTGAATTTATTGTTATATTAAGTTTCATAAGTTTATTATTATTAATTAGTAGTTAGTAGTTATTCTTGTGGTTCTTCTGGTGGAACATATTCTGTTGTTGTTGTTGGATAAACATAATATCCTTCAGCTACTTCTCCTATTCCTGTAAAGAAACAAGAATTTTCTTTTAACAGTCTTATTGAAGCTCCAGTGCCCATATGTCTATTACTTTCTATGCTTCCACCAGGGATTCCCATATAAGGTGACCAATAACTAAGCCAATCAACAGAAGCAGTAGTAGCCCAACCTTCAATTTGAACATCATATGATTTAGCAGCCCACCATAAGCCTTCGTTTCCTAATTCATTAAAATATCCTGCACTTGCTGGATAACCTGGTTGTGCTGGATAACCCCTATAACGCACCCCTCCTGGAAGAGCTGTAAAACCAATAGTATTAGTTCCAAGAGGATTTGCTTCACCAGGGCTTGGAGTATATGCAGTCCATAGTCCTCCACTTCCAATAGTTCCTGTTGCTTTTAACATCTTTCCTGTATAGTAAGGGTAACTACTTGTTCTATTTACAGCCCAATATAATTTCTCCCAATCATGTTGATAAGGTATACGATACCCTAAAGGAGCTATATTTTTTCTTGCTGCTACTTGTTCAAGGGTTGGTGGAACTGACTCTTCTGTATGTATTCCCATAAATGCATACCAATTGTATAATTTACCATAGATAGGGCCATTTGCAGAATTATTGTCGTAATAACACCAAGCTCCTGTTTTTAATGTGTCCCATTGTGCTTGGTCTGTTACTTGTGGAATAGGTGTTCCATCTCTATACGTTTCAACATTTAGATTACAAGGTAACCATATCATATCCTCTATATTAACATCAGGTAATGAACATAAAGAAAGAGGTGCAGTAGTGGTACTTGAAGTAGAAGTAGAAGTAGAAGATGTGCTAGTACTAGTACTAGAGGTACTAGTGCTAGTACTTGAAGTTGAAGTAGAACTACTTGAAGTACTACTTGTACTTGAACTTGTACTTGTTATAGTTAAATCTATACTAGTAGGACAGGAGACACTTGTAGAAGTTACTCTAATCTTAGTTGAACCATTTGGTACTGCTGAAGAAGAATATCCTTGCCCAACTAATACTGATTTTTGAATACCTGAAACAAGTAATGTAAAGGTTGTTCCATTAATACTTGTGTATAAATCAAATGGGCCAGTACCTGTACCTGCTGCTGATAATGTTGTTAAGACTGTCATAAGTTTATTTTTTTATTATTTTAAGTTGAGACTGCATTTCCTACAAGAGTGCAGTCTAAAATTGTTGTTGTACTTGTTGTACTAGTAGTTGTTGTTGCAACCTTTCTATAATCCCATATTAAATACGCATAACTTGATTGTGTAGGATTAACATCATAAAGAAAACTATCCCCTTCCCATGTAGGAGGATTTCCTGGCAGTAATTGTATATTTTGAATTTGAGTTGCATTAGCAAGTATAGTTGCAATTTGTGCAGATGTGTATTCTACTGATGAAATCAAATACCACATTTTATTACCAAGAGTAGGATTAAATACAATATCATTAGGTAAAAAACTTTGAAAATCTTGACGTACCATAATCATGTCATTGACTTGTGGAGATGAGAAATCGTACAATGATGTAACATTTGTTTGAAAAAGAGAAGGTTGTTGTACAGTTAGTATTACTCCACTATTATAATACCAATCTCCTGAAGGTAAATGGCTAGTATAATTATATGATGGACTATAAGTAACTTTTCCACTATCTTCAGGGTCATTAATAATTATTCCTGTTAAAGAATTAATTTGAGGTGGTTCAGTAGTAGTACTAGTTGTAGTTAACAAACTTATAGGTATATCTATAGAATTACTACAATTATCTGTAGCAACTACTCTTATTATAGTTGCATTATTTGGAACATTAGATAAAGAGTATCCTTGTTGTTGTTGTAATTGTAATTTTGTTATTCCTGTTACAATAGGAGTATTATAGTCTATATTAGAATAAAGACTAAAAAGTGTTGTACTTGTCCCTGCTACTGATAATTTAACTAATACTGTCATAATTATATTTGTTGAGCACTTCCTATCATAATACAAGGATTTGTAGTAGTACTTGTACTGCTTGTACTGCTTGTACTAGTTGAAGAAGTACTAGATGTACTTGTACTTGAAGTACTTGTGCTAGATGTGCTACTAATAGGTATAGTAGTAGTACTAGAGGTACTTGAAGTACTCGATGTACTAGAGGTACTTGAAATAGGTAATGTAGTTGTACTACTTGTGCTACTTGTAGAACTTGTACTAGAAATAGGTAGAGTAGTTGTAGGTGCAGCAGTAGTTATAGAAGAAGGGTCTGTAGGTATAATACCTATCTCTCTTATACATGTACTTACTATATCAAAATTATACTTACTTGTAATATAATCTTTTTCTTCTTGACTTACTGCCAAAGCTTTGTCTTGGTAGTAAAAACTTAAATAATAAGAACTAATAATACTTAACATAGTTCTTTCTATTTTTGCATTTCCATATATTTTTTCATGTAATAAACTGCAAAGTACTTCTTGAGTATAAAGACAAATATTATTTTGTGTAGTTTGATTTATATAATTTTGATATGTAGGATAATTAATTGTGTTAAAAGCTTGAGCTTTCATAAAAGCTTCTAAGTAATCTTCACATTGATTGTATCCTCCACAGTCTCCACATTTACCTCCTGACCCTGAGTGTCCTCCTGAATGTCCTCCTGAATTTGAATTTGATCCAGAGTTTGAACCCATCCCTGAACTTGAACTTGAACCTCCTCCCCCTGAACTTGTCCCACATATAGTTTGTTGTGCCATTAAGACAAAAGAACTTAATAGATTCTCGTAATATTTAATAGTAAAAGGAACACTGGTTTCTGTAGAAGAACTTAAATAAATAGAATAGTTTCCATCTGTTGCAAAAGTTAAAACTACTGTTTGATTAGGTGTAATTACTCCTGTCTTTATTTCAGTAGTTGCATCACAAGTTACTTTACTTACATGGTAAGTAAGATCTACTGTTCCAGTATTTTTAAGTGTGTGAGTGTCTTTGTATTTTAAGTATGTGTAATTCAAAGCCATGGGAAAGTGTTTTAAATGTCAAATATACAAAATAAAAAAACATCTCTATAGAAATAGAGATGTTTTATTAAATAGCTTTATTTTAATAATCCTTTTGATTAATCAATCAAAGGAGTATTAGTAATAAAAGCAGTCAAGAAGTTTTTTATAGAGTTTCCTAAGTTACAGTCATCACACTCATATGCAAAGATTGTACTTAATGGATTACTATATTCTTGCCACCCTGATTCAGAACTTTGGTTATATTCCAAAATAATTTGGTCATAATTAGTATTCTTATCAGCTAAGTAAGAGATATTACCATAAGCAGTACCTGTTACTCCTGACAATTTGTAAGGACCTGAACCTGCATTTCCTGAAGCATGGTATTCTTTTTGTAAAATATTATTACCAGTACCTTCTGCATACACAGGGTATTGATTAATAGTAGTTGCACCTGAACATCCAAAACCTTCAATTAGAGAAACAATAAGAACTGTTTCCAATAATTTGTAGTATTGTAAGTTTACTTGGCAAAAAGAACCAATAGAAAGAGGTTGACTTACTAATTGAAAATCAGCAAATACTTGAGCAGCAGCTAAAGCAGTTTTATTGAACACAATTAAATCATCAACATCAGCACTAGTCATTACTGCACCAGCAGCATAATTAACAGAAGTTCCATGAGTAGCAGTAGTTAAAGCTTGTCTTGCAACAGGCTGAGCAATAACTAATCCAGACTCATCTGCATTAATATTAGCTACAAATAATTGAGTCAATACATTTGCATCTAAAGAACCACATCCTTCAGCACAATCATCACAACAAGGAGTTGTAACCATATAAGCTTTGCTAAATTGGTTATAACCTTGAATTCTGTTAATTCTTGCATTACGGAATTCTATTCTTACTCCATACTCAGTATCACACTCAGCTTTGAAGTTACCTACAGTTACCTTCATAGGGGCTCCTGTTGAACAAAGTTTTTCAGTAAAACCTACTACACCTTGTCTTTGTATTACTTGACCTGCAGAAGTTCTGTAGTCAATACCTCCTGAAGGAGTAGTATAAGCCAAAGCAAAGAAAACTTCTTTAGGCATTGGACTTGTAAATTGATCTACAGCTAAGTTAGTAGCTGCATCAAATGCACCTAATTGACCTACAGCTAAATTCTCTATAGATACTCCTGCTCCAGGATCTAAAAGGTTACAGTTAGTTACTGGTAACACTTTAAAAACGTCATTGTTACGATTACTCATAATTTCTCTTTTTTTTAATTAAACAATTTGATTAAAACCTAACTTACTGATTTTACCCTGTAAGTCTGAAGTTTGCACTTCACTTGCAGCAAGCATTACTGCTATATCAACAATTTCCCTATGGGTGTGGTCTGGGAGATCACAATTCACAGCACCTGATAAGGTGACACCTGAAGGATGAGCATATGACCCTGACCCAAAATCTTGGGCATTATGTACATATGCTGGTTTGCGTATATAAGACAACTTTGCTTCATTTATTGTAAAAGTACCATCTGTAAAAGTTTGGATACCTTGTGATTCATAAACTCCATTTACTTCTCTCCACTCAAAAGAACTATTATAAAACTCACTTTCTTCAAAAAGATCATCATGTTCTTGTATATAAAGAACTGCTTCTTGATCTGTACAATTACCTTTTGACAACTTTACTCTGCATCTTACAAAGTATAAATAGTTAGAAGGTAAGGCAATAACATTATTTGTTACAGGAGTCCATGTTCCTCCAACAACAAGAGTTTTAATATCTTCAACTATTCTTTGAGACATTTCAAAACCAAGACCATTATCAACTTTAGGTTGTGCAACTCTTTTAATAAAAAGTTCAACTGCTTCATTAAGAAGCCAGTCAATTTCAGGGACCAATAGTCCCTTATTTTTTTGACTGTCTATTTTATTAAACTTCTGTTTGAAGTCATAGTGCATTTCCCTAGTTGTCATAACTCTTAGTTATTAATTTTAGACAATATTAGAAGTTTAATATCCTGGTTTTCTTCTTTAGAAAGGTATTCTGCAACTTCAATTTCATCAATACCTAAAGGAGAATCCATGTGGAATATTCTTTGTCCTTCTCTTCTTAATACTGATTTTTGAAGAGCTTCTAAAACAAGAGCATGTGATGCTGTTTGTTTTTTATCCATATTCAAAAATCTTAAAAACTCTCCTGCATCTTTGGTAATGATTTTATCAAGTTCTACAGCTACAAAATCTGCAGATTGATTCTTCATATTCTTACCTCCTAATACAAGTATTAATTGTACTTTTCTATCTAATGATAATTTAGATGCTTCAATGATGGCAGTATTCTTTTGTTCTACTTTACTTGCCATTACTGATGCTTGTTCTGCTTCATCAAAAATAACATGAGTAGCTTCTGGCCACATCCCTAGATCATATTCTGCCATTGAATTGGCAACATACTTACTAGCTTTCATCACTCTTACTTTAATATAGTCTAGAGGATTATCATTGTCAAAGAACATTGTATTATTTTCTAACTTTATAATTGCCATTCCTGAATCCCAAAATGGATGAGGAGCTTCTGAATTATAGTGTGGAGACAAATCATAGTTTACTCCTTTTTTAGCTAACTCTTTAATGTCAGCTTCTGATAGCCCTGTAGCATACCTCATTGTAGTAGCATCTACTAAAGCTTGAATTTTTTTTGGTCTTGTGAAAGACTCTTGACCTGTTTTGTTGTGCCATCTTTTTGACTCAATAGGTCTGATTTCAACTTTTACTGAACTCATAATTTCCAATATTTATAATGAACTTAAGGAAATCCTTTTTCCCTTTACCACCAAAAGCTCCTTGTTACAGGAGCTTTTAATAGTTATATAAGTGATCTTAGTTACGAGACAAGATCAATTCTCCACATTTAGTGATGTCATGGATATGGATACCACATGATTTTTCAACATGCATTTCATAGTAAGAACCAGAGTGTGCAGAAGAACCACCATTTTTAGGACCATAAGGACCATACATACCTTCAACATAAGTAAAGGCAAAACCATCTTTTTTGTTCATGATTTTGATGTTAGAGTTTTTAGATTCTCCTGAGAAGTCTAAGAATGTAATTCTTTGAGACTCAATTGGGAAACCTGTAACTTCATCAATTTCAAAGTTAATCTCTCTATCATCATAAAGAGGATTGTGGATTAACTCAAGAGATGCACCATTTGCCATGTTGTATTTCACAAATTGGTAACCTGCTTCAAGAGAATTAGTATGTACTGAGTTAGTCACTTTGTTAGTGTAAACTTCAATATTTTTAATAAATCCTGATTTGTTTTGCCAATCTTGGATAGCTCTGTGGAATTGTAACATTCCATACTCTCCTGTGAATCCTTTAACCTGTCTTCCAGCACCTGGCTTAACACGAGAATAAAAGATGTCTTGCAAGTACTCTTCAATTAACTTAGCAGTTAAGTGAGAATATCTGTGTTGGTGAGAATCTTCCAATTGCTCTTGGATTCCAGGACCCATTCTTACTGGTCTACCATTAGCACCTAATACAGTATCTGCAGATCTTGAATACCAATATCCACGTTCTACTTCTCTGTACCATTGTTGCCAATATTCAACTTCAGCATAACGCATCCATGAATTGTGATAAGCACCTTTAGAATCAGGAATAGCTACAGCCAATACTTCAGTAGAAGCATAGTCAGTAATTCTGTATTCTTTTCTGTACTTAGACATTCTGTTTCTGAAGGCAATTGGCAAACTGAATACAGTTGAACCTGATTGCTCAGCAGCTTCCTCATATTGAGAGAAAAGTTTACCCCATTGTTGTCCTGGTTTCAAATATTTAACAGGCATAAATGCTTGTGGGTCATCTGAATTCATTCTTACAGTGTAGACAGTACCATCTCCATGTTTTACTCCTTGATTTTGTACACGTACTTGGTATTTCTTGTTAGAAGTACCTGGCATGATAACATCTCCTGGTAAGTACCAGTTCTCATCAAGTTTAATTTTGAATGTTTTTTTGAATTTTCCTGGAGTAGTGTTACCCACTGCTTCAACATTTTCTACAACAACTAGAGGTCTAGTGTTTGCACCTTTCAACTCCCATTCCCATTCTGTGTTACCAATAGTTTCTTCTGTTTTAGAGTTACCCATCAACAAAGAAGACATTGGATTATCAGAGTAGTAGTTTTGAGCTGAGAACAATTTGTCCATTTCTCCAAGAATACGGTGTGGTTTAGCAATCAGAGCAGCACCTAAGTGAGATTGCTCAGTCATGTTGGCATTCCACTCCATCTCTTTTACGAGAAGCTTGCTTCCTAATGTAGCCATTTTGATTTAATTTTAAGTTAATAATTAATTTAGTTTATCCCTCTAGCATATCCCAAAGGGCCTTTTTATTGGATTTGTGACCTCCACTTTCTGAATTTGATAATTCCTTTCTGTCAACTCTTTCAACAGCTTCTCTGACTCCTCTTGCAGCTTGAGTTTGTTTCTTTCTCTCAATAGCACTAAAGTCAAAATCTGTTTTTAGAAGTTTAGCTAAAAGAACTATTTTATCTTTGTCAGCCATCACTTTGAATAAGTCTGCTTGCATTTCACTTACAAATCTACCATCTTGTAGTTCTACATTAGGTTCTGAGATATAAGTTGGAAGACTTGTCTTATCTTGTTTAGATAAAGGTAATCCTCCAGTTTCATTCAAACTATTAATATGACTAGTAATGTTAGTCTTATATTCTCTAGCTTGTTTCTTTCTACTTTCTGCAATATCTTTTTGTCTTTGGACTTGACCTGCAGTTTCATTTTCTTGAGCTTCAATAATCTTATCATAAGACTTTTTAGCTATTCCTTCAAGTTTGTCTTTTTCTTTTAGAAACTCTATTTGAGAATCTATATACTCTTGATCATAACCTTGGCTTTTTAAATCCATTGTTACTGCAAGAACTTGAACATCCTCATTGTCAATATCACTATCTTTAGTAATACCTGAAGTTGCATGTTGAATCATCTTACCTAATAGTTCTCCAACATTACCTCCTTTAGATGCAAACTTTACTAAGTCTTTAATATCTTGAGGAAGGTCTTTAATTGTAGCTTCTACTTCTAACTCTAAAGCTTTCTCCCAAGAGTCTTCAAGTAAATGTTCTGCATCTTCTTCAGTAAGTTCTACACCATCTTCTAACTCATAATCTACAAGACCTTTTTCTTTTAAGAACTCAAGAGTCTGTTTATTATTTACATTAGTTACTGGTTCTTTTTTACCTGAAGAAGTTTTATCTTCTTCCTCATCTTCAGTTTGAACTTTAGGGGCATCTTTTTCAAAAGCTTTAAACTGATCATCAATCAATTCTTGTTCTTTTTTTTCTTCCTCTTCTTTTGCAAGATCTTCTTCTGTTTTAACATCATCTTTTAATGCTACATCTACTGCATCAACTTCTAGATTAGTTTCTCCAAAAAAATCATGTTGTTGTGATGAATCATCCCATCCTGCAAATTGGTCAATGGTTTTCTCTGTTCCACTCATAATTGTGACAAATTTAAGTTTAATTATTTAATTAATTACATATTCAAAATGAAGGTTTACTATTTAAAGTATAATAGCCTTATTTTATTTTCCTGCTCCCTTTTGAGCAATTTCTTTAGCCTTTAGTTTATTTTTCTCTTTGTCATCCTGTATTTGATGATCAATTAGTTTAGCTTGATTAGCAACTTGTGCTCTCTTAATTTCAGCATCAACTCCATATTTAGCAACTTCAAGTACATCAGGAGTGCCATCATTATCTTGGTCTTTATTAATATCAAATCCCATAGAAAGAATAGTTTGTTTCTGAATCTCAGTTTTTCTTCTTTCTTCTTCTTTAAGAGTAATCATATCAGCTTCATGTGCCCATTCTTCTTTCTTAAACTCAAGTTCTTTTTGTTGGAAGTCTGCTTTAGCTTTTTCTTGTGCTTGTGCCTGTGCTTGTTCTCTATTAGATCTAAGTTCTTCAGAAACAAGTAAAGCTTCTTCAGCTTCTTGTATAGAATCTTGTTTAATAACTTTAAGGACATCAGATAATTCAATTTTTTGATTCTGCATTGCAGCATGAGCAAGTTGTTGAATAGTCTGTTTAATTTCTTCTGACATAGAAGAGTCTTCCATAAATAAACCTAATGTACTTTCATCAAGTAAGTTTATATCCATCTGTAACATCTCTATAGACATATCATCTAAGATATAAGTGATATTCTTTTTATCAGAGTTAGCATAAGCTACCTTAGCAATATCAAGTAATCCTTGAAGTACATTTCTTTTAATACAATTGTGTAAGTCAAAGTAAGGTTCAAGCATATGAGAAGTCTGCACTAGGTTTTGTTGATTGTTTCCAACTCTTTCAGATACAGAAGTTTGACCTAATACAGGGTCTGTAATACCCACAGATTTACCACATTTTTGTTCTAAGTAATCTGCAAGTTGAATATATTTCTGAATATCAGAAGCCAATGAAAGGTCTAGAGTCTTAGCAATAGTATTTACATCACTTTGATTCATTCCTTCTTCATCAGGATTGTACCACATAAAAGGAGTACTTTCAAAGAAGTATTGCCACTTCTTAAGATCTATTCCAGAGTCAGTAGGAATAGCATTGATGTTCATTAAGATTTTCTTCCCTTTATCTGAAGCCAAGAGTAACTCTAATCTGTACATTACTATGTTATAGTAGTACTGATAAACTTTCATTCTATCCATTACAGAAGTAGGTTGAGAGTTTATGTTATCATAGATTGCACCATAATAAGGTAAATTACATTTATAGATATTGTCCATATCTTTAAACTGTCCTGGAATTGGTCTCATTTCTTTGTAAATGTCAGCACCAATTTTATATCCTTCATATACTTCAGGAATCCATTCATACTTAATTTTTACATCTCCATTTTCTTTATCAAGTCTATAAGTTTCATCAACCATAAACTTAGTTTGGAGAATACCATCTTGATCTATATAATCTAACCAACCTATTTTTCTAAGTCCTTTAAATACACAATGCAATACCCTTACTGCATTTTTATCTTCATAAGTTAGATACTCATCAAAGTTAAATAAGTTATCATGTACTCTTTGAGTAATATGATGATTGTAATTTCTCCAAAGAGTATCTATTTCTTTATCAGTAAGTTCAAAAGTCTGTACAATTTGTGAAGGGTGCATTCTGTATTCTGCTGCAGCCCACTCTCCTTGTTCTATGTAGTCAAGGTCTGAAGCTTTATCACAAGAAAATCTAACAGGGTTTACAACTTTCATTGCTGGTTCTCCATTGATTATTCCTAACCAATATACTTCATAAGCTGAGATTAAACCATGTTTCCAACCATTATTAAACTTCTTTTTGACATCAAGTTTCTTAATTAAGTAATTAACAATCTGTTGTCCTTGTACTTCAGCAGGGTCTCTATGATCCCTTTTCATGTATGCTCTTACTTTATCAGGAGTTGCAGCTTCAATTTCAGCTTGCATTTTTTCTTGCATTTGTTGAGACTCTTGTTCAGTGAGTTCTCTTCCTTTCATTTGAGCCTGATACTCTTTTTCTTTTTGTTGTGTAATAGGAGCCATTATAGAGTTAACAACAAAGTCAGTTATTCTTTTAGTCTCTTCTTCTACTTTTCTATTTGATGCTTCTTTATTAGTGGCAATGACTCTATAACCAAAAGGTCTTTTCATTTCCATACCAATTAAAGCTTTTACTCTATAAGAACAAATATCTCTATTTGCCATTTGAGCTGGCATCTCTCCCTGGTCAGCCCCATAAGGACTAGCTACATAAGCAAAGTCAGAGAGGTCAATTATGTTATTAAATAAATCATAATTTACCCTCATTCTTTTATACTCATTAACCCCTCCATATCCAATAGATAAGAAGTTGGCTTTAGTATCATACATGTCAATCTTTTCTCTATACCAAAGAAAGTTATTATCTTCCTTTTCTCTTCTGCTAAGTCTCTCAGTAGAATATGACTTGGGTTGCGTAACTGGTTGATTCATTTGTTTAAAAGATAAGTATTCACAAAAGTAATAATTATTTTAATGACTGTAGAGCATTTCTACCATTATTTTTTGAGTACATAGTTCCCATCATATCTAAAAGTTGTTTTGCTTTAGCATTTCCTTTTGATTTTGGTTGGTATTCTTTTCCATGTAAGTCTTCTTGATCTTGAAACATAACTTGCATAAGTGCCATGACCCTATCAAAGTTTCCCTTTCTATTATAACTAATTAACTCTTCTAATAGTCCAATAGAATAAATTTGATCTAAAGCTCTAATAGGCATACCATCATCATCAAAGTCAAGAGTCTCTAACAACCAAGATTTAATATACTTTTCTCCTGCATCTTTAAGTTGATCTATCATGTGACAACCATATAACCTATTTACTTTAGAATTCTTAACATTCTTCTTTATAACTTCATCAGGTTGATAAGCTAAATAGTGCAATTGTTTTCTTCTTCTGAAGTAATCTTTAACATGGGTTACTTCATTCTCATGCATAATAGTAGTGTTGTATAACTCAGCAAATAATCTACAAATGTAGTTTACATCATCTGCTTCTCCAGGTCTACCTACATATTCTGCAACAATTATTCTTTTAGTTCTATCTCCTATAATTACACTCTTATAGACATAAACAGCAGCAAGAGAAGTACCTTGTGCCTGTCTGTAAGGGTCATAACCTATTTTGTAAGCATTTCTTTGAGGTACTTCAGCAGGATATTCATAGATAACAGGACACCCTTCTAGAGAAGTATTGTCAGGTTTCATTCTATAAATTACATTAGCTGAGCCATCAAGTATAGGTTCTGCTTTAACTTTTTTAGATTCATAATCATAGAATAGTTTAACAGGAGTTCCCATAATCATATGAAGATTCTTTGCTTTAACTATTTCTAATTGTCTCTTTAATTCAAGTACAGGAAAGTTATTTACACTGACCATACCAAAGGCTTCAAATGGGCCCAAAGGCTTCTCCTGCATTCTCTTCTGAATATCAGCAGATGTAGCACCATTATCTAATAAGATTTTTCTATTAGCAAGTTCTACTTGTTTAGCCCCTTCTCTATCAGAGTTGCCTTGTTCATCATAGTAACCTTCCATATTCCAAGTAATAGGGTGGAAGAATCCACACTTCATATCCTCAGAATCTTCATCCCAAATATTTTGAAATGGTAGCATACCAAATCTTAAAGGACTAGAGTGCATTTCAGAATAATCTGCAGTACCTCCTTCCATATCTCCTGATGTACCAAATACAGTAATCATACCTGTTTTAATATCTCCTGCCATAACACAATCCTGAGTAGCAGCATAAGAACTCTTAAGTAATCCAGGTGTACCAAAAGCTCCTGACTCTTCAAAGATTACATCTCTAGCATCTTTACCCCTGGCAGCATCTGCATTATCTTTAAAAGTAAGTGCCATTATCTCAGACATAAACCCAGTCTCAACCTTTACACCATTTCTGTATTCAATAGTAGAAGCTTTAACGTGGTCCATTTTATCTACAACATCCTTAGGATATACCCAAGCTGTATGAGCATTAATAAAGTTAAGGTAATTGGAAGCCATTGTATAGATACCTTTAGGGTAAAGGAATTTCTTTTCATAAGCAGCAAATATAGTAAGAGCTCTAGGATAACATAAGTAATTCTTAACAGCAATAGCTGCATTCTTATACGAGTATCCCTTTCTTCTAGACTTACCTACAATAAGATTGTATCCTCCTGTTAGGTATTCTTCATCAATTTTAACTTCAAGTTGAAGTCCTTTATATAGTTCAGATAAATTTTCAGACTCACTTAAAGGAATCCCTAATCCATCAACTATACCATTGAAAGCAATTTCTCTTGCCCAAAAATAATTATAATCTCCATCCCAGAAATCTGGGAAATCTGTAACTTTAGCTGACTTCTTTGCACTCATATCCTCTACTTTAAGGATAGGACAGAAGTTTAAATAGAAATAATGATCTCCAGTAATTTTTACACCCCCTACAGAATAACCATTAATAATTCTATTTCTTTGTTCTTGCCAATAAGTATACCAATCAGGAGAACCCCAAGGATCTAGACAGTAGGTATTATACCTCTGAAACTTTCTAGCTTCTTCTCTAAACACTTCTGTGTTTATCCAAATCCCATCTGGGTTTCTGATTGCTCCTAATTTACTCATTTATTTTAAACTGTTTGGGTCTGCAAATGGACTTACTATTTTCTGTCCTTTCTTTTTAACCTCTTCAAATACCTCATTATCAACTTTTTCTCTAAGAGTATTTAAGTTTTCTAGTACTCTAGAAGTATCATTTAAAGCTGAGGTTATATCTTTAGGTTTAAAGATTGGTGCACCTGTTCTGAGATTAACATCATTCATGCTGAATCCAATAAAGAACTGTTGCATCTTTTCAGCAGCTGATTTAGCAGCCATATAGTAATTATAAGTCACAGAAGCTTCAGCTTGAAACTCTTTAAGCTTAGCAATACCTCTAAGAAGTAAAGGATCATTTTGGTCCCACTCTGTCCTTGTGATTATATCTTTTATAATCTTATCAGGTCTCTGGTCTTCAGAGTATCCTGAGTAAGGATTAGATTTCTGAATAGATGCCATGAATTCAATATAAGAGAAGTCTTCTATAGCATATCTTTTATCTGCAGATTCATCTCTTTCCCATATCTCTTTGAATGGAGGTATAAGTAAAACTTGTGTTGTAGGAGAGACTACTTTGCTCTCTACTGTAAATAGTAAACTCATATAGTTTGTTGTTGAGGGTTAAGTAACTGTTTTAACTCTTCGTAAGTAAGTACACTAGCAAAGTTATCAGCTGCTGAATAGATTATACCATACTCAAAACCATCAGGTTCTTTAGCAATACCTATGGCATCTATCTTAAAGAAAGTCATTAGTCTTGTTTCACAATTAGTTACATGAGAAGTTAACCCCATTTTTTCTAGGTTATCAGTCTCATCTGTATTGAAGTAAATTTCTAATTCAATTGGTAGCATAGTTTATACTTTAAAGATTGCTATTGATCTGTTTAACCAGCCTTTTAAAAACTTTTTAAGTTTAATATTTACTCTTACAAGACTATTATAAACTGTATTTCTAGCTAAGTATAAACACTCTTCAGTTACATGAAGCATTTTCTCCCTAGTTGCAGGTCCAATGATCCCATCTTGTGGGACTTTTGCACAACCTTGCATTATTTTGATTGCTCTAGCATTTCCCATGTTATAAGCAGTATCAAAGTACATAAGTCTTGCTTCAAGAGGAAGGATAAATGCATTTATTGCTCTATAATACTTAGTATAAGCAATAGCTGCAGCTTCTTCATAGGTAGTATCCTTAAAATCATCAAGATTTTTAAACATTTCTTTGTTATGATTATAGGCAATGCCCCAAAGAGTCCAACCTCCAGAATCTCCAGCAACATTGTGAAGACTTCCCCCTGCTTTAGGGTTTTTTACCCCTTCCCAAACCAAAGTTCTGTTAAAAATGTACTCTTTAAAGTACTCAAATTCTTTTTCTACTGTTGGATTAGCCTTAGCTAGTCTTATATAGTCTGCTATAGTGAGTTTATTTGCCATTATCTAATCCTTGTTGCTTTAATAGTTAATATTTCTGTTATCTGATCTTCATATATAATGTCAATCCTTTTTGTAACTGATTGGGCCCCTTGAACTTGCTCAGGGATATTAGTATTACTATAAGTAATTACTAACTCTTTAGTTTGTTCATCATACTTAGTTGCAGTACATCCACAATAAGGCACTATTGCTGTTATTGTAGGTATGCTTTCTAAAGACCTGAAGATTATTTTTTTAGGAGAACCTGCTTTTATTATCCCTAAATTAATTTCTGATTTTTCCCAGTGACTCATATCTTAAAATTTTTTATGGTGTGTTATTCTTAATTCAAAATCTCTTGACTTTCTTATATCCCAATACTTAAATTCAATATTATACTCTCTTTTGTAGATTAACCAATCAGTCTCATCTACCATTACAGGATAACATTTTGCATCACAAGTCTTGTTTGCCATTTGAAGTGCAGGAGTTGTGCAGCCACAGTGCACACATTCTCCATTACTATAACATTCTTTATTCATAACAAACAACCTATAATTAATCTGCTCGAATATATGCAAAGGAAGTAACCAATTAAACCTTTTACTAAAGAAAAGTTTCTCTCTTAGATGTCCCTGAATATAAGCTTTGATGTTTTTATAATTAACTTTTGCTTTCATTTTCTATTTCTTTTCGTTTAATAGCTGACTCTAGTTGTTCTTTCTTTTTAAAATAATTTAAAGGAGCTATTCTTTGTTCCTTGAACATCTTAGCATAGACCTGTAAATGATAATTTAACTTCTTTGGATAAGATACAAATGTACCAAAAAATTGTAACCTTACATTAACAAATGTACCAGATTCAATTCCTTGCCTTACTTCAATAAAAGGAGCAGAGCAAATTTCAATACATTGTTCCTTTGTAAGATTGGGGTACTTTCCTCTTATAGACTGATAGTACTCTTCAATTAAATCGGCATTTAATAACCTCATTACCTAAAAGTTTTTAAAAGGGCACTACCCTCTTTAGAATTTATTTCTACAATAGTTATAGGCATATCTTCAGGCAAAGTATAAACTTGAGGTCTACAATCTACTCCAGGAGTACTTCCTCTAGAGTCCCAAAATAATATTCTTTCTGTTTGATAAATTTCCATTACTTTGTCTACTGTTAAAGTAGATTCTTCTGGTAAGACATTGATGTCATAAATTAAAGTCTGTTTCATTCTTGTACTATTTTAAATTGATAAAATTGTTGTTTTTCTTCAGGGAGGAGTATACCAGCAACCTGGATAATTCCTCCTAAATCTTCTCTGATTGCACCTTTACTCTTAAGAGAAGAAAGATGATTACTTAATCCACCATCTGACATAGAAAGTATGCTTTTTACTTCCTTTCTAAATGTAGTTCCAAACCTATCTTTCTCAGCAAGTTCCCCTTTAAATGACATAAATGTACCAAGAACTTCTCTTTCCTTTGGTGTCAATTCTATTGGTAAAAAGGGATTAATAATGCTTAAGTGATAGATATAATATTGGGCATCTTTTAACCCAACAATTCCTTTTTGTATTATCTTCATATTTTATTTTTTATGGACAACATTGTGTGTAGAAAAAACTTAAAGCAGTCTCCTCACCATTACCCATGGCAAAAGTTAAGTCATTAATAACGCAAGGAGCACTTAAATTTGTACCTGTTAATAAATAATTTCTAACTCCAATAGTTCCTTGATTCCCAAACCCATTATCTTGAGTATTTCTCATTTGAATTAAGTTATTAATACGAAGTAAAGCGGGGTCAAACCTATAAATTACCATACCAACTAAAGGACAAGCAAAATCAGAAGCACTAATAGTTAAAGCAGGATTTTCACTAGCTATAAATACAGAACCAACTTGAGACATAGCAGATAAATCTACTGCCCCAATATAATAACCATTCAAATAAATATCAAAGTTATCATCCGTAATACTATTCTCATTACATATCTGTAACACTACTACTCTATCAGAACAAGTGGGAGGGACAGGAATATCTTCATTTTCTACAATAAAAGCAACTTCACTTCCTACAGGTACAGGGTTACCTTCATCATCTAGTAACCTTACTGTATAATCCCCTAATCCAGGATATACACTTTCAGATTCTGTAGTCCATCCTTGAGTCAATGTATTAAGTGTCTCAGGGGTTATAGTACTAGGATCAGTTCCACCTTCTACCCAATCTACAACCTGACTTGCATAAGCCTTACTAATATACAAATTCCTTAATTCATTACCTGACATTACAACATAATTAGGATCAATTATATTGTCTTGAGTTATAAAGCTTGCTTGTATATTGTAACTTCCTTGATCTTCTGCCATAATATATTATTTTAAATTAGTTAATCTATTTACTTCATTAATTTGATCATTGTCAATTACATCTTGTCTGTTCAAAACTCCTAACATAAGATACCTATGTACATTAGAGTGAATGCCATGAATAGCTTTGGCTTCTGCAGAGTCAGAGTATCTCATAGGAATCAAATAGTATTTACCATCATATCTCTTCCTAACTAAAGTGCTGAATTCAATACTACTGTCTGTGACTTCTCTCCTTACAATAGGATATAAAGGGTAACTATTCTTAAGGCTTTCTGGAGTCTCTTCCTTTAATTCTTTAGCTCTTTGAGATAGAGTCTTTGCCATAGTGTTCAGATTAATATTTAGCAAAGTTAATAATAATATTTAATACTAGGGTATTTTGGTTATAAAAATTTTTAAAATTTTAAAGTT